>Ga0307411_10000044_pt1 | contig 36504 bp, 31 predicted proteins | sample DK1Ometagenome_2_FD_203712 | JGI IMG/M metagenome (GOLD analysis project Ga0307411, IMG submission 203712) | Maize rhizosphere microbial communities from greenhouse at UC Davis, California, United States - DK15-O-1 | ecosystem: Host-associated > Plants > Roots > Rhizosphere > Soil | place: USA...
GCCGGGCCAGCCTCCCAGACCTCGGGCCGGTCGAGCACGGCGCGCAGTTCGTCCAGGCCTTCCTTGTGGATGGCGACGGTGCGCACGACCGGCAGGCCGAGCTGCGCGGCCAGCGCCGCAGCATCGATCTTCAGGCCGCGGCGCGCGGCCAGGTCGGCCATGTTCAGCGCGACGACCACCGGCAGGCCCAGGCGGCGCACGGCCAGCAGCAGCCGCAGGTTGCGGCGCAGGTTGGTCGCGTCCAGCACGCAGACGACCAGGTCCGGGCGCTTCTCGCCCTTGGCGCGGCCGGCCAGCACGTCGCAGGTGACGCGTTCGTCCGGCGAGCGGGGATGCAGGCTGTAGGTGCCGGGCAGGTCGAGCAGCCGCAGCGCCTTGCCGGCGGCTGAAATGAGGCGGCCCTCCTTGCGCTCGACGGTCACGCCGGCGTAGTTGGCCACCTTCTGATGGCTGCCGGTCAGGCCGTTGAACAGCGCGGTCTTGCCGCAGTTGGGGTTGCCGACGAGCGCGACGAGCTTGCCACCGCGGTGCACATGGACGACGGCCTCAGTCATTGCGCGCTGTCATCGCGGGCCGTGACGGCGACGCATTCGGCCTCGGCATGGCGCAGCGCGAACGTCGACTGCCCGACGCGCACGACCAAGTTGCCCGTGCGTCGGGCGCCACGGCGCAGCACACGCACCGCCTCGCCCGGCAGGAAGCCGAGGTCGGACAGCCACGACGCCCACTCCGGCGAATGGGCGGGTGCACTGACCTGCTGGACGGTCAGCGCCTGCCCGGCGGGGGCGGCGGCGAGGCTGGAAGGCAGCGGCTCGGACATGGCTCGGCGGCAAGCGCATTGATGAGAATGATTCTCATTGTAAGCGCGCGCCACCGCCCCGCAGTGGTCAAGGTCAGCGGGGATTGAGGCTGGCCAGCAGTTGGTCGCAGGCCCGCAGCGCCTTGGCGAAATCGAGGCGGTCGATGGCCGCCGACAGCGCGGCGAAGTCCGGGCCGAGGGCCGCAGCGTGGCCGGCCAACTCGGCGCAGGCCGCGACCGAGCGCATGTTGCGCTCCACCAGCAGCTGGCGCAGCCGCCGCAGCGCGCCCAGCGGGTCCGTCACCGGCGCGGCGACGTCCGGCGGCGCGGCCGTCGGCACCAGCGCGGCCAGCGTTTGCTGCAGCAGGCGCTGCAGCGCGTCGACATCCGCCGCCCGCACGTCGGCCTGCGTGCGCACCGCATGCTCCTGTGCGCCGGCCAGCGCCGCCAGCGCGTCCGCGCCGACGGCCCCGGCCAGCCCGCGCAGCGTGTGCAGCTGGCGCACCGCGTCCGGCACGCTGGCCTGGCGCAGGTGGCGGCGCAACGCATCCATCTCGGTCGGTGCGTCCAGCGCGAAGGACGTGATCAAACGGTCGTACAGCGCCTGGCGGCCGCCCCGGCGCTGCAGCGCGGCCGCGCCGTCCAGCAACTGCGGCGCCGCGGTTGCGGCCGGCGCCAGGGCGTCGACGCGTCCGACGTGGCCGACATGGCGGCGCAGGCAGGCGACGAGCTGCTCCAGATCGACCGGCTTGGCGACGTGGTCGCGCATGCCGGCGGCCAGGCAGGCCTGGCGATCGGCGTCCATCGCATTGGCCGTCATCGCGATGATGCGGCTGTCCGGCCGGCGCTTCAGGATGCGCTGCGTCGCCTCGAAGCCGTCGATGTCGGGCATCTGCAGGTCCATCAGGATGGCGTCGAACGGCGGCTCGGTGACCAGCGCCAGGTGAGCGCCTTCGACACCGCCGCCGGCCAGCGTGACGGTGGCGCCCTCGCTCTCCAGCAGCTCCTGCGCGACCTGCTGGTTGAAGCCGTTGTCCTCGACGACCAGCAGCCGCATGCCCGGCAGGCGCCGTTCGCCGACCTCGGCGCGCCGGCCGGGCGCCTCGCCGGCCGTGGCCTCGGCGACGGCGTCCTGCAGCATCGAGGCCGTCACCGGCTTGACGAGGTAGCCGCCCAGGCCCTGGATCTCGTGCTCGCTGCGCTCTGCCAGCAGGTCGCGGCCATGGGCCGTCACCATGATGATGACGGGCGCGTCGGACGCCTGGCTCTCGCGGATGCGCCGCGAGGTCTCCCAGCCGTCCATGCCCGGCATGCGCCAGTCCATCAGGATCAGCTCGTAGTGCGGCTCACCACGCTCGGCGGCAAGTCGCACCAGCGCCAGCGCCTGCTCGCCGCTGGAAGCCAGGTCGCAGTCCCAGCCCAGGCTTTCGCCAAGGTCCTGCAGCACCTCGCGCGCGACCGGGTTGTCGTCGACGATGAGCACCTTGAGCCCGGGCCGCGAGGGCAGGCCGGCGTGGGGTTCAGCCGGCGCCTCGGCGAGCCGCAGCTCGAAATGGAAACGGCTGCCCTCGCCGACGCGGCTGTCCACGCGCAGCTCGCCGCCCATCAGCGCCACCAGCTTGCGGCTGATCGCCAGACCCAGGCCCGTGCCGCCGTAGCGCCGCGAGGTCGACTGCTCGGCCTGGCTGAAGCCGGCAAAGATGTGCTCCAGCTTGGTGGAGTCGATGCCGATGCCGGTGTCGCTGACCTCGAAGCGGATGCGCGCCTGCCCGCCGGCGGCGTCGACCCGCGTGAGCGCCAGCACGACCTCGCCGTGCTCGGTGAACTTCAGCGCGTTGCCGGCCAGGTTGAGCAGCACCTGGCGCAGCCGCGTGGTGTCGCCCACCAGCGCCGGCGGCAGCGCGGGGTCGAGACGGAACAGCACCTCGATGTCCTTGTTGCCGACGTTGGCCGACAGGATGACGGCCAGCTCGCGCATGAAGTCGCTGACCTCGAAGCGGTGCAAGTCCAGCTCCATCTTGCCGGCCTCGACCTTGGAGAAATCCAGCACGTCGTTGATGACGGCCAGCAGCGCCTGCGCCGCCGTGCGCGCCTTGCTGGCGTAGTCGTGCTGGCGCGGCGTGAGCTGGGTGCGCAGTAGCAGCGTGAGCATGCCCAGGGCGCCGCTCATCGGCGTGCGGATCTCGTGGCTCATGTTGGCCAGGAAGTCGCTCTTGGCCTGGCTCGCGGCCTCGGCGACGACGCGGGCGCGCACCAGCTCGGTCTCGGCGCGGTAGCGCTCGGTCACGTCGATCAGCATCTGCACGACGTTGACGAGGCGGCCCTGCCGGTCGCGGATGGCGCTCGCGCTGCCGTCGACGAAGAGCTCGCCGCCGCCGGGCAGCGCAAAGCCCCGTTCGAAACGCACGTGCGCCAGCCGCCCGGCGGACAGGCGGGCCAGCTCGCCACCGAGCGCGTGCCCGGCGCGGAAGTCCGGCAGGTCGGCCAGCTTGACGCCGCGCAACTCGTCTGTGGTGCGGCAGAGCATGGCCGTCAGCGCCTGGTTCGCATCCAGGATGGCGCCCTGCGCATCGCACAGCGCGATGCCGACCTGGGCGCGCTCGAAGATGCCGCGAAAGCGCTGCTCGCTGTCGTTCAGCGCGCGCGTGCGCTGCTCGACGCGCGCCTCCAGCAGCTGCTTCTCGACGACCAGCTGCTCGGTCATGCGGTTGAAGTTGCGCGCCAGCTCGCGGAACTCGGTGAAGCCGCAGACCGGCGCGCGCTCGTCCAGGCCGCCGCCCGCGATGCGTGCCACGGCGCGGTTGAGCAGCTGCACCGGCTCCACCAGCCGGCGCCCCAGCAGCAGGGCCAGGCCAAGGGCCAGCAGCAGCGCCAGGCCCAGCGCCACCAGCAGCCGGTTGCGCAGCTCTTGCACCGGCGCAAAGGCCTCCTCGGCATCGCGGTTGATGGCGATGCCCCAGTCCAGCGCGGGCAGATGGCGCCAGGACGACACGATCTCGATGCCGGCGTAGTTGCGCGCCAGGCCGCTGCCGCTCTCGCCGCGCAGCCCGCGGACCGCGGGGATCGCGTCGACGGCCTGCAGCTCCAGTGCCCGCGCCGCCGCCTGGGGCGACATGCGCAGCCCGTCGTTGACGAAGAAGGCCTGGCCACCGCTGCGATGCACCAGCACCGTCTCGCCGGTCAGCGCCAGGCCCGCGCGGTCGGTCGCGACGCGCAGCAGGCGCGTGAGGTCCAGCTGCAGCACGATGCTGCCGAGCACGCGGTCGCCGTCGATGACGGGCTGGACGTGGAACAGCGTCAATGGCCCGCCGCCGCGCAGCCGCATGACGGGCGTGAGCTGGGCATCCAGCCGGCCGATGGCGCGGCGGTGCGCAGCCAGCAGCTCGCTGCCCTCGAAGGCGCCGCCGTCCAGCCGCGCCAGCTCCGGACTGGAGCCGGCCGGCGGCTTCATCGCGAAGCTGATGCGGCCATCGGGCTGCACCAGCAGCAGGTTGGCGTACTTGCCGGTGTCGTACAGGCGCGCGTAGAAGGCGCGGCTGACGGCCGGCACGCGCGTCGCCACGGCGTCGCCCTTCTGCGCCAGCAGCTCGCGCGTGTCGCCGGCCTGCGCGGCCAGCAGCGCGTCGGTCTGCACCTCGTTGAGGTACTCGTTGATCTCGCCGACCTTCTTGCGCGCGATGGCCACCAGCCCGTCGGTGACGGTCTCGCGCAGGCTGCGCTCGAAGCTGCCGAGCTGCCACAGGCCCATGAGTCCGAGTGGCAGCATCGACAGCAGCACGAAGCCCAGCAGCAGGGCCGGGCCGATGCGCCAGGCCGGCCGCCTGGACTCGACGGCGGGGGCGGCGATCACGGCCGGCCTCCGGAGCGCGCGACGATGGCGGCCCAGTGCTCGGTCGAGCGGAACGCCGGCCACGGCGCCGGCTTGATGTGACGCGACAGCTGCCACACCTCGCTGAGCTGCCCGTCCGGCCTGACCTGCGCGATGCGCAGCGGCCGCCACAGGTGGCGCGTCTGCGCGTCCACGGCCGCGAAGCCGTAGGGCGCACCGACGCTCTGCTGCACGACATTGGCATTGACCGCCCCGGTCTGCGCGCTGCCCACCTCGGCGACGGCCGCGGCCCACAGGCGCACGGCCACGTAGGCCGACACGGCCGGGTCGCTGGCCTGGGTCGCATCGCCCTGGCTGCGCCGCAGCCGCGCGAGGAAGGCTTCGTTGGCCGCCCCGGGCATCGACTGCAGATAGCTCCAGGCCGTGAAGTGGCGCTCCAGCCGGCCACCGCCATAGGCCCGCATCTCCGGCTCGGCGGCGGTAAAGGACAGCAGCGGCAGGTCGGTCAGCGCGGCGGCCACCAGGGCGTCGAAGAAGCCGCGATTGCTGTCGCCGCTGACGGTGCTGAGGACCAAGTCCGGTTGCAACGCCTGCAGCTCGGCGGTGACGGCGCTGGCGTCGACCGAACCCAGCGGCAGGTAGCGCTCGCCCAGCACTTGGCCGCCAGCGAGGTGGATGAAGTCACGCAGCATCGCGTTGACGCGGCGCGGGAACGGGCCGTCGGTGCCGACCAGGTAGACGCGGCGGCCGAAGCCGTTCATGGCCCAGTCGGTCGCCGGCAGCACCTGCTGGTTGGGCGTCGGGCCGGTGTAGACGATGTGCGGCGAGCGCTCCATGCCCTCGTGCGCCAGCGGGTAGAAGAGCAGATGGCGCTGCGCCTCGACGACGGGGCGCACGGCCTGGCGGCAGGCCGACGTCCAGCAGCCGAACAACGCCACCGCGCCCCGCTCGTGGATCAGCCGCGCCGCCGCAGCAGCAGCCACCGCGGGATCGGACCGCGTGTCCTCGATGTGCACCTCGACGCGCCGGCCCAGCAGGCCCCCGTCCGTGTTGATCTCGTCGACGGCCAGCTTGACCGCGGCCACCAGCGCGCTCTCGCTCATCGCCATCGGCCCGGTCAGCGCCTGCAGCAGGCCGATGGCGATGGGGCGGCGCTCGGCCTCCGCGGCCGGCTCGCGCAGCAGCCACGCGGCCAGGCCCAGGGCCAGCAACAGGATCAGGCCACCCAGCAGCGCCAGCCGGACACGCATGTTCAGGCCGCCGCGCGGCGCGCCTCGGGCGAGATCAGCGGCAGCGTCAGCCGCACCGTCGTGCCCAGGCCCGGCGTCGACTCGACATGGATCTCGCCGCCGAGGGCGAACGTCACGAGGTTGCGCACGATGTAGAGACCGGGCTCGCTGCGGTTGCTGCCGAAGCGCGTGGAGAAGAACGGGTCGAAGACGCGGCCCAGCACGCCCGGCGGGATGCCGGCGCCGTGGTCCTGCACGGCGATGGCGAGCTGGTCGGTGCCCTGCGGCCGGACGCGAATGTGGACCTCGCCGCCGGCCTCGCGGTAGGCATGCTTGACGGCGTTCTGGATCAGCGTCGTGAGCACCTTGGCCAGCGCGCCGCGGAAGCTCAGCAGATGCAGGTCGTCGCCGGCATCCAGCTCGCAGCGCACCTGGTGCAGGGCCAGCGCACCGGCCTGGCCGGCGACGACCTCATGGATCAGCTCCAGCAGCGAGAAGCTGCGCCGCTGGTCGCCGAAGTTCTCGGCGGTGGACTGCAGGAAGGAGTCGACGATGGACAGCGTGCGCTGCAGGTTGGACAGCACCAGGCCGACGCTGTCCTCGCTGACGCGCAGGTGCCTGTCCAGGTCGCTGCGCCGGATGGCGCCCGCCTGGGCCAGGCCGCGCAGCTGCGTCAGGTCGTCCTGCAGCGTGCAGGCCGAGATCAGCGCGTTGCCCAGCGGCGACGACAGCTCCTGCGCGATGCCGGCGATGGTGCGGCCCACCGACGCCAGCTTGTCGCGCTGGAAGAGTTCGATCTGCGAACGCGCGAAGCTCTCGGAGGCCAGCTTGAGCGCCAGCTGCGTGCGCACGCGGGCCTTGACGACGACGTCGACGAAGGGCTTGGGGATGTAGTCGACCGCGCCATGCGCGAAGCCCTCGGCCTCGTCGTCGGCGCTGCCCTGCACGGTGACGAAGATGACCGGCACGCTGCGCGTGCGCGGGTCGGCCTTGAGGTGGTCGCAGACCTCGTAACCGCTCATGCCGGGCATCAGCACGTCGAGCAGGATCAGGTCCGGCAGCTGCTCGGCACAGAAGGCCAGTGCCTCGGCGCCGCTGGTGGCCATGGACACCTCGCATTCGTCCACCAGCAGTTGGTAGAGCGCATGGATGTTGCTCGGCTGGTCGTCGACAACAAGGATGAGCGGCATGGCGGCCCAGAATAACCGCAGCCCCTGGCGACACACGAGCGGCCGGACCGGGGCTTTCCCCAGGGCGCGGCCGTGCATTCCGTCGCACATTTGACGCTTGACGGCCACCCATAATGCGCCAGCTTCACGCGCCCGCCCCATGCCCCAGCGCACGCTCACGCTCGGTCTTCTCTGGCTTGCCATGGCGGCGCTTTTGGCGCTGCTGGCCTTGCTCCTCAGCCTGCGCGGCAGTGCCGGTGGCGCGCTCGATGCCGCACTGGCGCTGAACGTGTTGTTGCTGCCGCTGCCACCGCTGTGCGTGCTCGCGCTGCGCCGCCGCGAGAACGAAGCCCAGGCCGCGGCCGCCGTCAAGACCCGCTTCCTGGCGCAGATCAGCCACGAGATCCGCACGCCCATGAACGCCATCATGGGCATGACGCAGCTGGCCCTGCAGACGCCACTGACGTCCGAGCAGCGCGACCTGCTGACCAAGGCCGACGACGCCTCGCGCACCTTGCTCGGGCTCATCAACGACGTGCTGGACGTGTCCAGCATCGAAGCCGGCCACCTGCGCATGGAATCCCGGCCGCTGCGGCTGGAGGACGTCGTCACGCAGGCCATCGAGCTGGTGCGGCCGCTGCACGCGGACCCGGCCGTCGCCCTCGTCTGCGACTGGGCCGACGCCAGCCTGCTCGGCGATCGCGGCCAGCTGCGCGGCGATGCGATGCGCCTGCAGCAGATCCTCGTCAACCTGCTGTCCAACGCGCTCAAGTTCACGCCGGCCGGCCAGGTGGTGCTGCGCCTGGCGGCCGCAGCGACCGATGCACAGGGCCGCGTGCCGCTGACGATCACCGTGCGGGACAGCGGCATCGGCATGAACGCCGAGCAACTGGCCAGCCTGGCCCGCGAGTTCCGGCAGGGCGATGCCGCCGTGCCGCGTCGCTACGGCGGCACGGGGCTGGGACTGGCCATCACCCGGCGCCTCGTCGAGCTGATGGGCGGCAAGCTGGCCGTGCAGAGCGAACCCGAGCGCGGCAGCCGCTTCGACGTTCAACTCGCGCTGCCGCTGGACGCCAGCGTCGCGCGGCCCGCGCCGCCCCCGCCCCGGCCGCTGCTGCTCGCGCAGGCCCACGCCACCAGCCGCGACGCGACGCTGGCGCTGCTGCGCCATCTCGGCTTCGGCGAGAACCTGGCAGCCAGCGCGGACGTCGCCGGCACGCTGGCGGCGCTGGACCAGGCCCGCCAAGCCGGCCGCGCCATCGACTGGCTGCTGCTGGACTGGCACCTGCCCGGCCCCGGCCCGACCGGCGCCGAACTGCTGGCCCGGCTGCGCCGCGACCACCCCGCGCTGCGCGTCGCGGTGCTGAGCCTATCGGGGCTGGACGACGGCGCGGCGCAGGCCCGCGCCTTCGGCGCCCGCGCGGTCTGCCCGCAGCCACTGCTGCCCGCCGAGCTGCGCCGGCTGCTCGGCGAGCAGCTGGGCGACCGGCGGCCCCCCGTCGATGCGCAATCGCTGGCCGGCCTGCGCGTGCTGCTCGTCGAGGACCACCCCATCAACCAGGAGATCGCGCTGCGCCTGTTGAGCAGCCGCGGCGCGCTGGTCGACGTGGCGGCCAACGGCCAGGAAGGGCTGGACAAGCTGCTGGTGGCCGGGCCTGAAGCCTACGACCTCGTGCTGATGGACCTGCAGATGCCGGTGCTCGACGGCCTGAGCGCCACCCGGCGCCTGCGCGAGCAGCCTGGCTTCGGCAGCCTGCCCGTGCTGGCCATGACGGCCCATGCCCTGGCCGACGAGCGCGCCCAATGCCTGGCTGCCGGCATGCAGGGCCACATCGCCAAGCCGCTGGACGTCGCCCGCCTCGTGCGCGAGCTGCAGCGCTACCGCCCGCCACCGCCGCCCGAGCCCGCGTCCCCGGTGCTGGACATGGCCACCGCGCTGCGCCAGTTCGACGGCCAGGCCGCCCTCTACCGCCGCACGCTGCAGTCCTTTGCCAACGAGTACGCCGGTGGCATCGCGGCCTGGGCGGCCTGGCGGCAAAGCGGCGAATGGGCCGAGCTGCGCCGCGCCGCGCACACGCTGCAAGGCCTGGCCGCCACGATCGGGGCGCAGCCCCTGCACCGCCTGGCGCTGGCACTGGAACAGAGCGCCGCGAGCGCCGACGCCGCCGCGGTGGACCCGCAGCTGGCGCGTGTCGACGCCGGCCTGACGACGCTGCTCGGCGAGATCCGGGCCGCGCTGGCCCATCACGGCGCCGGCGAGCCGCCCGTCGTCTCGGCGCCCGGCAACCTCGCCGAGCTGCGGCTGTTGCTGACCCAGAGTGACAGCCGGGCGCTCGACTGGTGGCAGGCCCACGGCCCGCATGCCCCGCTGGACGATGCGACGCGGCGGCGCCTGCAGCAGGCCTTGGCTGCGCTGGACTTCGACGCGGCCCTGCTGGCGCTGAAGGGCCCCGCCTGATGGCCATGCAGACCTTCGTCATGCTGGGACCGGTCGGCACGCGCTGGCTGTTCACGCTCGTCGTCGCGTCTGCCCTGCTGGCCGGGGCCAGCGAAACGCTGCTCGGCGTCATCGACCCCAACGACCGCGTCGCCTATCCGCTCATCATCGTGGCTTTCTCGGTACTTGCCGTGCTGACCTGGCGGCGGCCGCAACGGCTGCGCCACTGGCAGCGCTGGGGCGTCACGCTGCTGGCGCTGTACTTCAACCTCGGCATGCTGGCCTTCACGCTGCGCGCCGACCCGGGGCCCAGCCTCTACACGCTGGCCAGCTTCGCGCCATGGACGCTGGGCGGCAGCCTGCTGCTGTTCACGACCTGGCGCGCCCGCCAGGCGCTGCAGATCTCGCTCGCGCTGCTGATGTTGATGCTCGCGCCGCCGACGCTGTTGCGCTTTGCCGGCCACCCGCCGGACTGGCTGGTCGGCGCCTGGCCGCTGTTGGCGAACCTGGCCCTCTGCCAGACGATGTTCTGCCTGGCGCTGTGGGGCCTGTCGCGCCAGCTCTCGCGGCTGGCCCAGCTTGCGCCGACACCGCACGGCCTGGCCACGACGTCCGATCTCGTCAGCGCCCGCCTGGCCGAGCTGGAGCGCTCGCGCGCGGCGGCCGAGGCGGCGTCGCGCGCCAAGTCGGACTTCCTCGCCAACATCGGCCACGAGATCCGCACACCGATGAACACCGTGCTCGGCCAGACCCGGCTGCTGCTGACCGACCGGCTGACCGCCAGCCAGCGCGGCCAGCTGCATGAGGTGGCACGTGCCGGCGAGGCGCTGGTCAAGCTCATCGACGGCCTGCTGGACTACGCCGACCTGGACGCCGGCCGCCTGCAGCTGGCCGCCGAGCCGCTGCGCCTGGAGCAGTTGCTGGGCAGTGCCTTCGACGCGGTGCGCCCCGCGGCCCAGGCCAAGCAGCTGGAGTTGCTGTGCGAGATCGCCTCGACGGAGTTGCTGGGTGCGGCCGGCGCCCGCCGCGGCGACGCGGCGCGGCTGACGCAGCTGATGACCGAGCTGCTCGTCAACGCCGTCAAGTTCACGTCGGCCGGCCAAGTCAAGCTGACCGCTGCGCTGGACGCCGACGGCGCCTGGCGGCTGCGCGTGCGCGACAGCGGCCTGGGGCTGTCCGCCGAGCAGCTGGCGCGCCTGTTCACGCCCTTCGCGCAGGCCGAGGCCGGCGCGACGCGGCGCTTCGGCGGCACGGGCCTGGGGCTGGCCATCTGCCGTGCGCTGGCCGAGCGCATGGGCGGCTCGCTCACCGCCCGCAGCACTCAGGGCCGCGGCAGCGACTTCGAGCTGCGGCTCCCGCTGCCGCCCTGCCCCGAACTGCCGCTGCTGCCACTGGCCAGCCTGCGCAGCGTGCTGGTCGCGCAGGCGGCCCACAGCGTCGGCCACGCGGGCTTGCTCGACCTCGTCAAGGCGCTGGCGCCGACGGCGCGCGTCGAGGTGCTGCCCCAGGGCGGCCTGGCGCTGGATCGCCTCATCGGCACACCCGCCAGCCAGCCGCATGACCTGCTGGTCGTCGACTGGGTGCTGCCCGACATGGAAGGCAACGAGCTGCTCGCAAGGCTTGCGCAGGCCGGCCCGCCGCGCGCGCGCCGCATCGTGCTGCTGAGCGCCTTCGACACGCCGGTGCTGCGCGAACGCGCATTGCGCCATGGTGCCCAGGCGCTGTGCGCCAAGCCGCTGTTGCCCCACACGCTGCGCCGCCTGCTGGACCTGGAACGCCCCTGGCACGTGGAGCTGCCGGCGGCCGAGCCGGCCGACAGCGGCGCGCCCGGCACCGATCCGGCCCTGCTGCTCAGCGAACTCGACAGCCTGCTCGGCGACGCCGACAGCGACGCGCTGTCGCTGTGGGAGCAACACGAATCCGCCTTCATCGACATGCTGCCGGCGCGCAGTGCCAAGGCCCTGGCGGGCGCGATGCAGCGCTTCGACTTCGACGAGGCCCGGGCCGCTTTGCGTGGGGAGACCAGCCAGCCATGACACCGCCAGAACCCTTCAACCCGTCTCAGCAGGCCACCGTGCTGGTGGTCGACGACACGCCCGCCAACCTGACGCTGCTCGCCCAGGTGCTGAAGCCCCATTACCGCGTGCAGTTGGCAGTCAGCGGCGCGAAGGCGCTGGAGATCTGCCGCCGCCAGCCGCCGGACCTCATCGTGCTGGACGTGATGATGCCGGAGCTGGACGGCTACGAGGTCTGCCGCCAGCTGCGGGCCGACCCGGCGACGCGCCGCGTGCCGGTTATCTTCCTGACCGCGCTGACCCGCACCGAGGACGAGAGCGCTGGCTTCGAGGCCGGCGGCGCCGACTTCATCCACAAGCCCTTCAACCCGGCGACGGTGCTGGCGCGGGTCCGCACGCACCTGCAGCTGAAGCTGGCCGAGGACCACCTGCTGCGCCACAACACCCTGCTCAGCGGCGAGCTGGAGGCGCGCCGCCGGGAGGTCGAGCGGCTGCGCGACACGACGCTCTTCGTCATGGTCAGCCTGGCCGAGTTCCGCGACGCCGACACCGGCAACCACATCCAGCGCACCCAGGAGTACGTGCGCACGCTGGCGCGCTGGATCGCCGCGCAGCCTGACGGCCCGGCCGACCTGACCGAGGCCGCCATCGACGAGCTGGCCAAGGCCGCGCCGCTGCACGACATCGGCAAGGTGGCCATCCCGGACGGCATCCTGCTCAAGCCCGGCAAGCTGTCGGCCGACGAGTGGCTCATCATGAAGACGCATGCCGAGCAAGGCGCCGACCTGCTGCAGCGCGCCATCGACCGCCTCGGCGACGACGCCGGCCTGATGCTGACCTTCGGCAAGCAGATCGCCCGCCACCATCACGAGAAATGGGACGGCAGCGGTTACCCCGATGGCCTGTCCGGCCACGCCATCCCGCTGTCGGCCCGGCTGATGGCCGTCGCCGACGTCTACGACGCGCTGATCAGCGTGCGCCCCTACAAGCAGGCCATGAGCCACGACGAGGCGCTGGCCTTCATCCGCGACGGCAGCGGCAGCCACTTCGATCCGCGCATCGTCGAGGCGCTGGACGACTGCCTCGACGAAGTGCGCGCCATCGCCTCCCGCTGGGCAGATTGAGGGCGCCCGGCGCGCGGCCGGCAGGGCGCCATCGGGGCCGGGCGCGGCCGCGATAATCCGCCCTCTCATGCAGACCCGGCCCATCCTCAACATCTCCTGTTATTTGTTCGTCTCGCTGCCCGACCCGGCGGCCCTGCGCGAGCGGCTTCATGCGAGCGCTGAAAGTCTCGGGCTCAAGGGCACGGTGCTGATCGCCGAGGAGGGCATCAACCTCTTCCTCGCCGGGCCGGCCCAGGCCGTGCGCACCTGGGTGGACGAACTGCGCGCCGACGATCGGCTGAAGGCGCTGACACCCAAGGAGAGCTGGAGCGAGACCCAGCCCTTCCAGCGCCTCAAGGTCAAGGTGAAGCCGGAGATCATCCGCATGAACCACCCGGCCATCCGCCCCGACCGAGCGCCCCGTGCGCCGGCCCTGACGCCCGCGACGCTCGCGCGCTGGCTGGACCAGGGCCATGACGACGCCGGCCGCGAGATCGTCATGCTCGACACGCGCAACGGCTTCGAGGTCGACCACGGCGCGTTCGACGGCGCCATCGACTGGCGGCTCGGCAAGTTCAGCGACTTCCCCGCCGCCCTCGCCGAGCATCGCGACGAACTGGCCGGCAAGACGGTGGTGAGCTACTGCACCGGCGGCATCCGTTGCGAGAAGGCTGCCATGGTGCTCGAGGAGCAAGGCCTGACGGCCTGGCAGCTCGACGGTGGCATCCTCAAGTACTTCGAGGACACCGGCGGCAAGCACTACCACGGCAACTGCTTCGTGTTCGACGAGCGCGAGGCCCTCAACCCCGACCTGAGTCCCAGCCCGTGAGCCGCAGATCCGGATTTGGCGACTGGGCGCTCAAGGCCATCGGCATCCTGCTGATGCTGGCGACGCTCGGTTTTGCCGTCAGCAAGGCTCCGGACCGCTCGCTGGAAAGCCTGGTGCCACGCTGGGCGCCGCCGCCGTCGGACTTCGTCGAGCTGGACGGCATGCTCGTCCACTACCGCGACCAGGGGCCCAGCGGCGACCCGCTGCCGCTCGTCCTCATCCACGGCACCGGCGCCAGCCTGCACACCTGGGAGGGCTGGGCGGCGGAGCTGAGCGCCACGCGCCGCGTCATCAGCTTCGACCTGCCGGGCTTCGGCCTGACCGGGCCGAATGCCGACGGCGACTACAGCGACGCCCGCTACATCACCTTCGTGCGCAACCTGCTCGCCCGGCTGGGCGTCGGCCGCGCCATCGTCGGCGGCAATTCGCTGGGCGGCGAGATCGCCTGGCAGCTGGCCCTGGCCGAGCCGAGCCGCGTGGCGGGCCTCGTCCTTGTCGACGCGGCGGGCCACGACTTCGTGCCCGAGGAGATGCCGCTGGGCTTTCGCATCGCCCGCACGCCGGTGCTGCGCGAGGGCATGCGCTGGGTGATGCCGCGGCGCGCCATCGAGGACAGCGTCATCAGCGTCTACGGGGACCCGGGCCGCATCACCGCCGCCTTGGTGGACCGTTACTACGAGCTGACGTTGCGCGAAGGCAACCGCCTCGCACTGATGCAGCGCATGGACCAGCTCGCGCCCGGGCCGGTCGACCGCCTGGGCGAGATCAGGGTGCCGACGCTCATCCTGTGGGGCGGCAAGGACCAGCTGATCCCGCCGCTGTGGGGCGAGAAGTTCAAGCAGGCGATTCCGGGCAGCCGCCTGGTGGTTTTCCCGAAGCTGGGCCATGTGCCGCAGGAGGAAGACCCGGCTGCTACCCTTGCGGCCTTGCGCGACTGGCTACCCGAGGTCGCGCGCTGAATACCGTCCAACCCAAGAGGTCCGACATGAAGAAATCCATCCTTTTCGCCCTCACGCTGGCCGCCTCGCTCGCCCAGGCCCAGGCTCCCGAATGGAAGAAACTGCGCATCGGCGTCGAAGGCGCCTACCCGCCCTTCTCCGAGATCGGCCCCGACGGCAAGTTGAAGGGCTTCGAGATCGAGCTGGTGCAGGCCTACTGCGCCTCAATGGGCGCCCAATGCACGCTGGTGCAGCAGGAGTTCGACGGCCTGATCCCGGCGCTGCAGTCGCGCAAGGTCGACGCCATCTTCGCCAGCGTCTCCATCACCGAGGAGCGCCAGAAGGTCATCGCCTTCTCCAAGCCTTACTACAACACCCCGGGTCGCCTGGTCGCCAAGGCCGGCGCGAAGCTGGAGCCCACGGCCGCCGGCCTGAAGGGCAAGAAGATCGGCGTGCAGCGCGGCACGACGCACGAGACCTACGCCGCCAAGACCTTCACGCAGAGCGAGATAGTGCGCTACGGCAGCCAGGACCAGGTCTTCCTGGACCTGAAGAGCGGCCGCATCGACGCGACGCTGATGGACTCGCCCGCGGCCGACTTCGGCTTTCTTAAGAAGCCCGAGGGCAAGGGCTTCGCCTTCGCGGGCGGCCCCATCAACGATGACAAGATCTTCGGCGTCGGCACCGGCGTGGGCATGCGCAAGGCCGACGAGGCGACGCTGGGCAAGAAGTTCAACGCCGCCATTGACGCGCTGCAGGCCAACGGCACCTTCAAGAAGCTGGCCGACAAGTACTTCGACTACGACATCGCCCCGACCAAGAAGTGATGCGACGCCGCTCCGCCCTGGCCACCGGCCTCGCCTGGGCCGCCGCCGCTGGCGCCCAGCCGCCGCAGCGGCTGCGGATCGGCTTCGCGGTGGGCTATGCACCCTTCAGCGAGGTCGGCAGCGACGGCCAGCTCAAGGGCTTCGAAGTCGACGTGGCCCAGGCGCTGAGCCTGAGCATGGGACTGGCGTTCACGTCCGTCATCCTCGACTTCGACGGTCTGATCCCGGCGCTGCAGTCGCGCAAGATCGACGCCATCATGGCCTCGATGTCCATCACGCCGCAGCGCCAGCAGCTCATCGCCTTCTCGGCGCCGTACTACTTCTCGCCAGTCCGCATGGTCATGCGCAGCAACGCCAAGGTCGATGTGAGCTCCGAGGGCATGAAGGGCCGGCGCATCGGCGTGGAGCGCGGCACCATCCATGAGCGCTTCCTGGCCGAGCAGTTCAAGGGCAGCCAGGTGCTGCGCTATGCGACGCAGGACCAGGCCTTCCTCGACCTCAAGTCTGGGCGCCTGGACGCCACCCTGGTGGACGCCGTCATCGCCCAGTTCGGTTTCCTCAATCACTCGGACGGCCGCGGCTTCGGCTTCGCGGGGCCGGACTTCGGCCGCGACGAGCGCTACTACGGCAAGGGCATCGGCGTGGGCCTGCGCAAGGCGGACGCCGCGACGCTCGGCCGGCGTTTCGACGAGGCACTGGCAGCGCTGCGCAGCAACGGCACCCTCAAGAAGTTGAACGACCGCTATTTCAGTTTCGATCTCGTCAGCCCGCCGCGCTGACCTCTGTCCATGATCCTGCACGGATTCCTTCCCAGCCTGCTCGAAGGCGCCGCCGTCACGCTGGGCGTGGCGCTGTCGTCCCTCGCCCTGGCGGCGACGCTCGGACTGCTCGGCGCGCTCGCCAAGCTCTCCCGCTCGCGCATCGCGCGCGCCATCGCCGGCCTGTACACGACGCTGATCCGCGGCGTGCCCGACCTGGTGCTGATGCTGCTGGTGTTCTACGGCGGCCAGGTCGCGATCAACACCCTGGCCCCGCTGCTGGGCCACGAGGACTACATCGACATCGACCCGTTCGTCGCCGGTGTGCTAACCATCGGCTTCATCTTCGGCGCCTACCTGACCGAGGCCTTCCGCGGCGCCTTCCTGGCCGTGCCGCCGGGCCAGCGCGAGGCCGGCCTGGCCTATGGCATGAACGCCCGCCAGGTGCTGTGGCGCATCACGCTGCCGCAGATGATGCGCCACGCGCTGCCGGGCCTGTCCAACAACTGGCTGGTGTTGATCAAGAGCACGGCCATCATTTCCGTCATCGGCCTGTCGGACCTGATGACGCGCGGCCAGCAGGCGGCGGGCAACACGCGCGAGCCCTTCAGCTTCTACCTTGCGGTGGCGTTGATCTATCTCGTCTTCACGAGCGTGTCCGAGCTCGGCTTCGCGTGGGCCCAGAAGCACCTCGCCATCGGCGTGAAAGAGAGCCGGCTGTGAGCCCCGTACGGCCGCCCGAAGGGGCTCATCCGCGCTTGGCGGGGCTGCGCGAAGCGCGTGGGGTACACCGATGAACTTCGAGGCCATCATCGAGAACTTCCCGATGTACCTGTCGGGTCTCGGCGTCACGCTGAAGCTGCTGTTCCTGTCGCTGTTGTGCGGCCTGGCCGTGGCGCTGCCGCTGGCGGTCGTGCGAACCGTGTCCAAGGGCCTCGCCTCCCGCCTGGTCTGGGCCTTCACCTACGTCTTCCGCGGCACGCCGATGCTGGTGCAGCTGTTCCTGTGCTACTACGGGCTGGCGCAGTTCGATGCGGTGCGCGAGAGCTGGGCCTGGCCCTGGCTGTCGTCCGCCACGTTCTGCGCCTGGCTGACCTTCACGTTGAACACTGCGGCGTACACGACCGAGATCATCGCCGGCAGCATCCGCGCGCTGCCGGCCGGCGAGATCGAGGCCGCCAAGGCGCTCGGCATGGGCCGCGGCCTGCTGGTGCGCCGCATCGTGCTGCCCGCCGCACTGCGCCGCGCGCTGCCGGCCTACGGCAACGAAGCCATCTTCATGCTGCACGGCACGTCGCTGGCCAGCGTCGTCACGCTGCTGGACCTGACCGGCGCAGCCCGCGCCGTCAACGCCAAGTACTACCTGCCGTTCGAGGCCTTCATCACGGCCGGCGCCTTCTATTTCGTGTTGACGCTCAGCCTGGTCGGGCTGTTCCGCTGGGCCGAGAACCGCTGGCTCAAACCCATGATGTCGCGTTGAACATGCAAGTCATCCGTCACCCCCTCCTCTCGCCCGCTCCGGGCACCCAACGCGAGCTGGTCTCACTGCACTACGGCCAGCCGGGCGGCCAGAAGGCCTACATCCAGGCCTCGCTGCATGCCGACGAGCTGCCCGGCATGCTGGTCGCCCACCACCTGCGCCGGCTGCTCAATGCGCTGGACGATGCGGGCCGGATCAGCGGCGAGATCATCCTCGTGCCGATGGCCAATCCCATCGGCCTCAGCCAGTTCGTCATGCACGGCCACCAGGGCCGTTTCGAGCTGACGACGGGCGAGAACTTCAACCGCCACTACCCCGACCAGATCGCCAACGTCGCCCAGGCCGTGGCGTCCGACCTCGGGCTGGACGCCGCCGCCAACGTCGCCGTGCTGCGCCGCGCGCTGAAGTCGGCGGTGCTGTCGTCGCCGGTCGAGACCGAACTGCAGTCGCAACGCCGGGCGCTGCTGGGTCTGTCCTGCGACGCCGACATCGTGCTCGACCTGCATTGCGACGCCCAGGCCGTCATGCACCTCTACACCGAAACGCCCTGCTGGCCCGATTGCGAGCCGCTGGCGCGCTTCCTGCGCTCGCGCGTGGCGCTGCTGGCCCAGGACTCGGGCGACAACCCGTTTGACGAAGCGTGCTCGCAGGTCTGGTGGAAATGGGACCAGCATTTCAACGGCCAGGGCCTGCGCTTTCCCATCCCGCAGGCCTGCCTGTCGGTCACGGTGGAGCTGCGCGGCGCGGTCGACGTGACGCACGAACTGGCCGCGGCGGATGCGCAGCACATCGTCGATTTCCTGCACTGGCGCGGCCTCATTGCTGGCGACAAGCCGGCACTGCCCGATGCCGTCGGCGACGCCCGTCCTCTCGCCGGCAGCATGCCCATCAAGGCGCCGGTGGCCGGCGTGCTGACCTTTGTGAGGGAGGTCGGCACCGAGGTGCAGGCCGGAGACGTGCTGGCCCACGTCATCGACCCCGTCACGGCCGTCGTCACGGAGCTGAAGAGCCCCGTCGACGGCCTGTTCTTCGCGCGCGATTTCGTGCGTTTCGCGAGCGCCGGCATGCGCATCGCCAAGGTCGCAGGGCGAGAGGCCCTGCGCACCGGCAAGCTCCTCGGCGCGTGAGATGAAGCCCCTCGCCCAGCCCAGCCGCGCTGAACGCGGGCAGGTCCGGCCGGTCCCCCGGGGGGACGGCGATGCTTGCGGCGTTGAGCCGCAAGCATCGCCAGCGCGGGCCGGCTTGGGAGCGGCCCGGCGTTCGGCCCGCAAAGAGAAATTGAAATGACCGTCCAACTCCAGGCCACCAACATCCACAAGCGCTTCGGCGACCGCGAGGTGCTCAAGGGCATCTCGCTCAGCGCGCAGCGGGGCGATGTCGTCACGCTGATCGGCTCGTCGGGTTCCGGCAAGAGCACCTTCCTGCGCTGCCTCAACCTGCTGGAGCAGCCGCACGAGGGCGAGATGAGCCTGGGCGGCGAGGCGCTCAAGCTGGCGCGTGACCGCGACGGCAGCCTGAAGGCGGCGGACGCCCATCAGCTGCGGCGCTGGCGCGCCCGCCTGGCGATGGTGTTCCAGAACTTCAACCTCTGGGCCCACATGACGGTGCTGGAGAACGTCATCGAGGCGCCTGTCCACGTGCTCGGCAAGCCCAAGGCCGAGGCCATCGAGCGGGCGCAGGTGCTGCTGGCGCGCGTCGGCGTGTCGCACCGCGCCCATGTCTACCCGGCCCAGCTGTCGGGCGGTGAACAGCAGCGCGTCGCCATCGCGCGCGCGCTGGCCGTCGACCCGGAGGTCATGCTGTTCGACGAGCCGACGTCGGCGCTGGACCCGGAGCTGGTCGGCGAAGTGCTCAAGGTCATGCGCGACCTGGCGGGCGAAGGGCGCACCATGGTTGTCGTCACGCACGAGATGGGCTTTGCGCGCGAGGTGTCCAACCACTGCCTGTTCCTGCACCAGGGCCGCGTCGAGGAGGAAGGCAACCCCAAGGAGATGCTGCTGCGCCCGCAGTGCGAGCGGCTGCAGCAGTTCCTCAGCGGCGGGTTGAAATAGGCGGGCGACATGCGGCGCGCGCTGGTTCAACTCCTGTGGCGCGCGCTCGCGGTGCTGGGCGTCCTGCTGGCGCTGATCGGCCTCGTGCTGCCGGTGATGCCGACCGTGCCCTTCCTGCTGGTGGCGGCCTGGGCGGCCGGCAAGGGCTGGCCGCGGCTGGAGACCTGGCTGCTCAACCACGGGCACTTCGGCCCTCACATCCGCGCCTGGCGCGAGCACGGCGCCGTGCCGCGCCGCGCCAAGTGGCTGGCCACGGTCATGATGAGCGGCAGCGCGCTGATGATGCAGTTCACGCCGCTGCCGCTGGCCGTGCGCATCGGCGTGCCGGCCGTGATGGCCGCAGTGGCCATCTGGCTGTGGCGTCGACCGGAGCCCTGACCGGCTACACCAGCAGACCGCGATCCTTGAGCATCGGCTCCACGACCGGATCGCGCCCCCGGAAGGCCCGGAACGCCTCACCCGGCTCGACGCTGTTGCCGCTCGAATAGATGCACTCGCGCAGCCGCGCGGCCACCGCAGTGTCGAAGACGTTGCCGGCCTCGACGAAGGCGTCGAAGGCGTCGCAGTCCAGCACCTCGGCCCACAGGTAGACGTAGTAGCCGGCCGCATAGCCGGCACTGCTGAACAGGTGCTGGAAGTGGGTCAGCCGGTGGTTCATGCCCACCTCGGGCGGCAAGCCCCATTGCTTCACGGTCTCGGCCTCGAAGGCGACGATGTCCTGCGGCGCCTCGGGCAGCGCGTGCGCCGCCATGTCGACGATCGCGCTGGCGGTGTAGCGCAGCGTCTCGTAGCCCTGGCCGAACTGGCGCGCCGCCTGCAGCTTGGCCAGCAGCGCATCGGGCAACGGCTCATCGGTCTGCCAATGGCGGGCGAACTGCTTCAGCACGGCTGGCTCAGCCATCCAGTGCTCGTAGAGCTGCGACGGCAACTCGACAAAGTCGCGCAGCACCTGAGTGCCGGCCAGGCGCTCATGCTCGACGCTGGACAGCAGGCCATGCAGCCCATGGCCGAACTCGTGGAACAGCGTGCGCACGTCGTCGAAACTCAGCAGCGTCGGTTCGCCAGCGCAAGGAAACGCCGGGCCGCCCCAAGTTTCCTTGTCCCCCTCGGGGGGCAGGCCGGGCGCCGCCCGGCCTTGGGGGCCCTGTTGACCGCGCGCGAAGTTGTTGTTGTTCAGGATGACGGGCGTGGCACCCAGCGCCCGGCTCTGGTTGCGCAGCGCGTTCATCCACGCACCGCTGCGTTTGGTCGGGCGCGCGAAGTTGTCCTGCAGGAAAAGGCCGCGCAGCGAACCGTCGGCGTTCAGCACCTCGTAGGCACGCACGTCGGCGTGATAGCCGGCGATGTCGGGCCGCGGCTTGAACTGCAGCCCGAACAGGCGGCTGGCGCAATCGAACATGGCGGCCACCATGCGTTCCAGCGAGAAGTAGGGCTTGACCTCCGCCTCGTTCAGGTCAAAGCGCGCACGCTTGGCCTGCTCGGCGTAGAAGCGCCAGTCCCACGGCGCCAGCGCGTGCGTGGCGCCGGCCGCAGCCATCGCGCCCAGCACCGCCTCGCGCTCGCGCGCCTGCGCGGCCAGCGCCGGGCGCCATACCCGCTCCAGCAACGTCATCACCGCGCCCTGGCTGCGGGCCATGGTGTCCTCCAGCGCATGGTCGGCGTAGCAGGCATGGCCGTGCAGCCGGGCTTGCTCGGCGCGCAGTTCGAGGATCTCGCGGCAGATGGCGCGGTTGTCGGTGTCCCCCGTGTCGTCGCCCCGACCCACCCAGGCGCGCCAGGCCTGTTCGCGCAGGTCGCGCCGCGCGCTGAAACTCAGGAAGGGCACGATCAACGAGCGCGACAGCGTGATGACGTGGACGCCGTCGTCCAAACCGCGGTCCGCGGCCGCCTGGTGGGCAGCTGCGCGCACGAAGCCCGGCAGGCCGGCCAGTTCGGCCTCCGTGGTCAGCCGCAGCTGGTAGCCGTTCTCCGACGCGAGCACGTTCTGTGCAAAGCGCGTGTTCAGCTCCGCGAGCCGGGCCATGACCGCCGCATACCGGGTCTTGGCTTCGGGCGCGAGGCGCGCGCCGGCGCGCAGGAAGTCCAGATGCACACGTTCCAGCAGGCGGCGCTGCTCGGCACTGAGGCCCAGGCGCTCGCGCTGTTCGAACAGCGCCTCGACGCGCCCGAACAGGCCGGCATGCATGTAGACGGCGCTGTTGTGCGCCGCCAGCGGCGCGGCCAGCGCACGCTGAACGGCTTGCAGCCCGGGCGAAGTGGCCGAAGCGGCCAGCGTGTAGAAAAGATGCTCCAGCCGCGTGAGCAACCGACCGCTGGCGTCGAAGGCGGCCACGGTGTTGGCGAAGCTCGGGGCCTCGCTCTGCGCGGCTATCGCGTCGATCTCGGCGCGGTGCTCGGCGAGGGCGGCATCGAAGGCGGGCTGGAAATGCGCCGCTTGGATGTCGGCGAAGGGCGGCAGGCCGTGTGGGCCGGCCCAATCCTGCAGCAGCGGGTTGTTGCTCATGCGGGGCCTCTCGGGAAGGGAAAGAAAAAGGGCCGCGTCCTGGTGGAGGCGGCCCGTCGTCCGGGTCAGCAACCGGCGGATTACTTGCCGGCAGCCTTCTCCTTGCGGATGGCCTTCTCGTCGTTCTCGTCGTAGGCCTTGTTCTGGCATTCGGCCTTCCACTTGTCGTTGGCGTCGAAGTGCTTCTCGGTGCGCTCTTCGATGGCCTTGAACTGGGCGTCCAGCGCGTCGACCTTCTCCGAGAAGGCCTTGCGCTTGACGTTCTGGTCGGCATCGGCCGCCTTGACGGCGTCGACCATGGTGCCGAAGGCCGTCGTGCGGGCGAGGTAAGCCTCGTTGCGGGCCTTCAGCGCGGCCTTCTCCAGCTTCGGCGCCTCGGCGGTCAGCGCTTCGTGCTCCTTCAGGATGGCCTCTTTCTCGGCCTTCGCTTCGGCGGCCTTCTTGGAAAGCGCCGCCTCGCCGACTTCGATCTCGCCCTTCTCGGCCTTGAGCTTGTCGGCATTGGCCTTGTAGGCGGCCTGCTCGACCTTGATGGCCTCGGCTTCCTTGCTGTTGGCCTCCTGCTGGTCGATGCAGGCGCGCAGTTCGTCGCGCGACATCAGCTTGGCCTTGGGCTTTTCCACGACCGGGTTGCTGACCTTGTTGTTCTTCGGGTCGACCTTGGCCTTGGGATTGTTCGTGACTTGCGCCTGGGCAGAGACGGCGAGGACCAGGGCGAGCGGAAGAAGGATGCGTTTCATGTCTTGGGCGCAACGCGGGTTGCGAAGGTTCGGAACGGGAGGCGAAATGATGCCACGAGGCTTCACGTCGATAATCACCGGCTGCTCTTCGTTACAGGGGCCCTGCCCGCATGGCGCTCAAAGCCACCATCCACAAAGCCCAACTCCAGATCGCCGACATGGACCGCCACGTCTATGGCGACCATGCTCTTACCATCGCCCGCCACCCCAGCGAGACCGACGAGCGCATGATGATCCGCGTGCTGGCCTACGCCCTCAACGTGACGGCCGACGACAACAACGGCCGGCTCGAATTCACCAAGGGACTGTCCGACGTGGACGAGCCCGACCTCTGGCAGCTCGACCTCACCGGCGAGGTGCAGCACTGGATCGACCTGGGCCAGCCCGACGAGCGCCGCCTGATGAAGGCCCATGGTCGCGCCCGCCGAGTCAGCGTCTACAGCTTTGCATCCAGCACGCCGGTGTGGTGGAGCGGCATCGAGAACAAGCTGACGCGGGCGCCGCGGCTGGCCGTCTGGCAGATCCCCGCCGAGCAGTCCCAGGCCCTCGCCGCGCTGGCCGAGCGCAGCATGCAGCTGCAAATCAGCATCCAGGACGGCAGCATCTACGTGTCGACGGCGAACGCCTCGGTCGAGATCCATCCCGTGGCATTGAAGGCGGCCGCGGAATGAAGCCCACGCACGAAACCGACCATCAGCGCTTCACGCTGCCGACCACGCCCGTCAGCGTGCTCGACTACAGCCTGAACCGCGATCAGGTCGTGTTCACGCACACCGGCGTGCCGCCCGCCTATCAAGGCAAGGGCCTGGCCGCGCAGCTCGTCGAGGCCGGGCTGAAGTGGGCCCAGGCCCAGGGGCTCCGGGTCGTGCCCGCCTGCACCTACGTCCAGTCTTACATCCAGCGCCACCCCGAGTGGCAACACCTCGTCGCCTGAAGAAGAGACCGTCAACATGTCCACGATCCTCCAATCCGTTCCCGTCGGCCAGAAGGTCGGCATCGCCTTCTCCGGCGGCCTCGACACCTCGGCCGCGCTGCACTGGATGAAGCTCAAGGGCGCCCTGCCCTATGCCTACACGGCCAACCTCGGCCAGCCCGACGAGCCGGACTACGACGAGATCCCGCGCAAGGCCATGCTCTACGGCGCCGAGAAGGCCGTGCTGGTGGACTGCCGCGCGCAGCTGGTCGCCGAGGGCATTGCCGCCCTGCAGGCCGGCGCCTTCCACATCAGCACCGCGGGCGTGACCTACTTCAACACGACGCCCATCGGCCGCGCCGTGACCGGCACGATGCTGGTGGCCGCGATGAAGGCCGACGGCGTCAACATCTGGGGCGACGGCAGCACCTTCAAGGGCAACGACATCGAGCGCTTCTACCGCTACGGCCTGCTGACCAATCCGGCGCTGAAGATCTACAAGCCCTGGCTGGACCAGACCTTCATCGACGAGCTGGGCGGCCGCGCCGAGATGTCGGCGTTCATGACCGAGAAGGGTTTCGCCTACAAGATGAGCGCGGAGAAGGCCTACTCGACCGACTCCAACATGCTGGGCGCCACGCACGAGGCCAAGGACCTGGAGCACCTGAGCAGCGGCATCCGCATCGTCAACCCCATCATGGGCGTGGCGTTCTGGCGCGAGGACGTCGTCGTCAAGGCCGAAGAAGTCACCGTGCGCTTTGAGGAAGGCATGCCCGTCGCGCTGAACGGCGTCGAGTACCGCGACCCCGTCGCCCTGCTGGCCGAGGCCAACGTAATCGGCGGCCGCCACGGCCTGGGCATGAGCGACCAGATCGAGAACCGCATCATCGAGGCCAAGAGCCGCGGCATCTACGAGGCCCCCGGCCTGGCGCTGCTGCACATCGCCTACGAGCGCCTCGTCACCGGCATCCACAACGAAGACACCATCGAGCAGTACCGCGACAACGGCCGCAAGCTGGGTCGCCTGCTGTACCAGGGCCGCTGGTTCGACCCGCAAGCCATCATGCTGCGCGAAGCCGCCCAGCGCTGGATTGCCCGCGCCATCACCGGTGAAGTCGCCATCGAACTGCGCCGCGGCAACGACTACTCGCTGCTGGACACGAAGAGCCCCAACCTGACCTACGCGCCCGAGCGCCTGTCGATGGAGAAGGTCGAGGACGCACCCTTCAGCCCCGCCGACCGCATCGGCCAGCTGACGATGCGCAACCTCGACATCACCGACACGCGTGCCAAGCTGGGCATCTACACCGGCACCGGCCTGCTGGCCGGCGGCGGGCTGCCGAAGCTGGAAGGCTGAGCGCTAGAAGGCGTCCGCCACGAGGAGGAAACTCGCGAACCGCGGCTTCCCCGCGGGCGTCAGGTCGCGGTAGCGGTAGGTGACCGTCGCGCCGATGGCCGGCGGGTCGCGGCGCTGGGCGTCGCTGAACCCGTGCCGAGCTTGAAGCGCACACCGTCGGGCGTCTGCAACTCCAGTGCGCCGAGTTGGCCGGCCAGGCGGCCTTTGCCGGGCTCATGGCCGACGACGACGCCTTCCGCATCGGCCAGCGGCTTGAGCTTCAACAGCAGGTCACTGCGACCCCAGGCCACGGGCGCGTCGGCGCGGTGCAGCATCAGCCCCTCACCGCCGGCATCGACCACCTGCTTCAGCTTCGCACGCAGCTCGGCGTTCGACGTCAAACGCTGCTGCTCGACCGGTACGACGATGTCGCTCGCCAGCGCCTTGAGCTGCTCGGCACGCCGCTCGAAGACGCCGTCACCCGCCGGCAACTCGAACACGTGGAAGCGGATGCGCCGCCACTCGGCATCGACGGGTTGAGCGCGCCTGACGGCAGCCGACAACGCATCGAAGCTGCGCCGCCCCATCCACAGCTCGCCGTCCAGCGGCGTCTTCGGCAGCGCGGCCAGGAACCAGGCCGGCGCGGCCACCATCCGGCCGCTGCGAAAGCGCAGCGCCGTGCCATCCCACAGCGCCCGCACGCCATCCAGCTTCTCGCTGACGAGGTAGGGCTTCGGGTCGACGCCGGCGGGTGCGATCTTCGCCAGCAGCGGTTCCTGCGCCAGCACGGGCGCGCCCAGGCTGCCCAGCCACGCCAGCAGCACGCGCCGGCTCAGTGCCATCCCGTCCATCGCCATCCTCCCGCGTCTCAGCAGGCGGCCATCATCGAACCGGCCTGCCGTCCGTCGACGGCAGGATTCACCTTCAAACGACCACCGGCTCCGGCTCCAGCCGAATGCCGAAGCGCCCGTAGACGCTCTCCTGGATGGCCCGCGCCAGCGTGACGACTTCCGCGCCGCGCGCGTCCGCCTTGTTCACCAGCACGAGCGCCTGTTTCTCGTAGACCGCCGCGCCACCCACCGTCTTCCCTTTCCACCCGCAGGCGTCGATCATCCAGCCGGCGGCCAGCTTCACGCTGCCGTCCGGCATCGGGTAGTGAACGATGCCGGGGTCGCGGCCGATGATGTCCTTGCACTGCTCGGCCGTGACGACCGGGTTCTTGAAGAAGCTGCCGGCGTTGCCGATGACGGCCGGGTCGGGCAGCTTGGCGCGGCGCACCGCCACGATCCAGTCGTAGATCTGGCGCGCATCGGGCGCCGTGATGCCCGTCTCGGCCATCTTGCGCTCGATCTCGAGGTAACCCAGCACCGGCTGCCAAGGCTTGGGCAGCCGAAATCGCACCTTCGTGATGACGCTCTTGCCCGCCAGGCCGCCGAAGTCGCTGTGCTTGAAGACGCTGTCGCGGTAACCGAAACGGCAGACCTCGGCCGGCAGCAGCGCCGGCCGGCCGGTGACGAGGTCCATCAGCTCGACCGCCTCCAGCCGGTCCTTCACCTCGATGCCATAGGCGCCGATGTTCTGCACCGGTGCTGCCCCCACCGTGCCGGGGATCAGTGCCATGTTCTCCAGGCCCGGGAAGCCGTGGTCCAGCGTCCAGGTGACCAGCTCATGCCAGACGACGCCCGCGCCCGCTTCGACGATCCAGGCGTCGGCCCGCTCCTCCAGCAAGCGGATGCCGGGAATTTCCACCTTCAGCACGACGGCCTCGACATCCTTGGTCAGCACCAGGTTGCTGCCGCCGCCGAGCACGAACTTGGGTGCCCGGCCCAGCTCCGGGTGGTCGACGACGCGGCGCACGTCGGCCGCCTCGCGGATGCGCACCAGCCGCCGGGCGACGGCCGGCAGCGCAAATGTGTTGTAGGGCTTGAGATTGACGTCGTTCTCGACACGAAGGCCGGGGGCTTCATTCAAGGGGGTCGACGGGCTGGCAGGGGTGATGGGCATGGGACACTTTTGGATGCCTGCGCGACAGCGCAAGCGGCAAAATTTTCGCCGATTCATTCATAGGTCTCTGCAAATGCCCAGTTTCGACACCGTCCTCGAACCCGACCACGTCAAGATCCGCAACGGCGTGGACAACAGCATCAAGGAAATCGGCACCCGTTTCGACTTCAAGGGCACCAGCGCCAAGGTCGAGCTCAAGGACAAGGAAATCCACGCAACCGGCGACAGCGAGTTCCAGCTGGAGCAGATCGAGGCCGTGCTGTACGGCAAGCTGACCAAGCAGGACGTCGTCATCAGCTTCCTCGACAAGGCCGAGAAGATCGAGAAGCTCGGCGGCGACAAGGTGCGCCAGGTCTACAAGATCAAGGAAGGCATCGAGGCCGCCCTGGCCAAGAAGATCGTCACATCGCTGAAGGACAGCAAGCTCAAGGTCCAGGCCAGCATCCAGGGCGACGCCGTGCGCGTGACGGGCAAGAACCGCGACGACCTGCAGACCGCCATCGCCCACCTGAAGAAGAGCTTCAGCGACACGCCGCTCACGTACAACAACTTCCGCGACTGAAGGCCATGCGCCGCCTCGCGCCGCTGTTCCTGCTGCTGGGCCTCGGCCTGGCCGCAGCTCAACCCTTGCCGCCGGCGCCCACACCGGCCCAGGTGCAGCTCAACGGCATGCTGGGCGCGCGCGCGGCGCTGCTGGTCATCGACGGGGAGGCGCGCACCGTCGAGGTCGGCGCGACCGTCAAGGGTGTCAAGCTGGTTGCGCTGGAGGATGGCCGCGCCACCGTCGAGATCGGCGGCCGGCGCCAGACGCTGACCCTCGGCGCGTCACCGGGGCGCATTGTGGCGCCCACGACCGTGCCGCGCCAGATCATCCTGCCGATGGGGCCGGGCGGCCACTACACGTCCATCGGCATGATCAACGGCCAGGTCACCACCTTCCTCGTCGACACCGGCGCGACCAGCGTGGCGATCAGTCAGATCGAAGCCGAGAAGCTGGGCCTGCGCTATCTCTACGGCAAGCGCGTCGTCACCCAGACCGCCAACGGCATCGTGCCGGCCTATCTGATCGAACTCGCCAGCGTCCGGGTCGGCAACGTCCAGATCAACAACGTCGAGGCCATCGTGATCCCGGGCCAGATGAACTACGTGCTGCTCGGTAACAGCTTCCTGAACCGCTTTCAGATGCGACGTGAGCACGATGTCATGACACTGGAGTTGCGCTACTGAGTCGACCCGGCCTGGCCTGACGGGCTTCTGCAAGAATCCGGCGCCCCTGAATCTGCCGGCCCGCTTCGATGACCCGTCAACCTGCCTCGCTAACCGGCCTGCTGGCCGCCCTGCTGATCGCCGCCGCGCCGGTTGCCGGGGCGCAGGACGCCGCGAAGGCCGCGCGCTTCTACGAGGACGCGTTGCAGCGTTACGAGAAGCGCGACGTTCCCGGCGCCATCATCCAGCTGAAGAACGCGCTGCAGGCCGACAAGAACCAGTTGCCGGTGCATGTGCTGCTCGGCAAGGCGCTGCTGGCCGACAGCCAGCCAGTGGCGGCCGAGTTCCAGCTCGGCGAAGCGATCCGCCTCGGCGTCAACCGCGCCGAAGTCGCCGTCGCGCTGGCCATGGCGATGAACGCCCAGGGCAAGCAACCGCAGGTGCTGGAGGACCCGCGCCTGCAGCCGGCAGGCCTGCCGCCGGGCACCCAGCAACAGCTGCTGCTGGAGCGCGCACTGGCGCAATCCGACCTCGGCGATCTCAAGGCGTCGCTCGCCACCGTCATGCAGGCCCGCGGCCTGGATGCAAGCGAGCCCAACACCTGGATCGCCGAAGTGCCGCTGCGCGTGCGCAGCCGCCAGTTCACGGAAGCGTTGGCCGCCGCCGACCAGGCGCTCAAGCTGAGCCCGGACAACGCCGAGGCCCTGTACCAGAAGGGCGCGACCTTCCATGCGATGAACCAGACGGCGCAGGCCCTGGCGGCCTATGAGCGCGCCACCCAGGCGCAGCCCACGCATGCCGAGACCCGACTCGCCCGCGCGGGGCTGCTGGTCGACCTCGGCCGGGATGCCGATGCGCTGGCCGAAGTCGACGAGCTGCAACGCATCAAGCCCAACGACCCGCGTGGCACCTACCTGCGCGCCCTGCTGGCCGAGCGCGCCGGCAATGCCGCGGCGTCCAAGGCGGCGCTGAAGAAGATCACCGAACTGCTGGACCCCGTTCCCATCGAGTTCATCCGCTACCGACCGCAGTTGCTGATGCTCAACGGCCTGGCCCACTACAGCCTGGGCGAGCTGGAAAAGTCCAAGCCCTTCCTGGAGCTCGCCACCCGCCAGCAGGCAGCCAACCCGCTGGTCAAGCTACTCGCCCAGGTGGCGATTGCCGAGGGCAACCCGAACCGGGCCGCTGACCTGCTCGACGGCTACGTCAAGGCGCACCCCGGCGACGGCCAGGCGCTGCTGATGCTGGCTTCGGTGCACATGAACCAGGGCCGTCACGCCCGCGCCGTCGCGCTGATGCAGGACGCGCTGAAGGCCAAGGATTCGGCCGACTACCGCACGGCCTTGGGGATCTCGCTGCTGCAAAGCGGCAAGACTGCCCTGGGCGCCGACGAACTCGCCAAGGCCTACAAGGCCGATCCCAAGCAAACCTATGCCGGCCTGGCCCTGGTCACGGTGCACCTGCGTGACGGCCAGATGGCCAAGGCCCTCGCCGTGGCCGACGGCCTGGCCCGCAATCATCCCGCCAACGCCACGGTGCTGACCGTGCAGGCCTACGCCAAGGCTCAGACCGGCGACTATCCGGGCGCTCGCAGCGGCTATGAGAAGGCGCTGAAGCTCGCTCCGAACCTGCTCGATGCCAAGCTGGGCCTGGCCCGCATCGAGAGCAAGACGGGCAGCTTCGACGCGGCCAACCGGCGCCTGCGCGACATGCTGAAGGTGCATGAGCGCAACGTGAACGTGCTGTTCGAGCTGGCGCTGCTGCACGAACTCTGGGGCAAGCCGGACGAGGCGCTCAAATGGCTGGAGAGCGCCGCCGCCGCCAGTGGCCAGCGCGAAACCCGCGCCGATTTCGCCCTGGTCGCCTGGCATCTGCGCATGAACCAGCCGGGCCGCGCCATCGAGGCGGGCAAGGTGCTGCTGGCCAAGCTGCCCGAGGACGTCGAGGCCCTGCTCTCCTATGCCGCTGCCCAAATCGCCAACGGCGATTCGGCGGGCGCCAAGGCCACGCTGACCCACGCCGGACGCCGTGCCGCCTTCGATGCGCCGCGCCTGGTGGAAGTGGCGCGCCAGCAGGTTGCAGTGAAGGATCTGGCCGGCGCCGCCTACAACCTGGACAAGGCGTTGAATGCGGCGCCGGACTTCCCGCCGGCCCTGGCCATGATGTCCAGCGTCAATCTCGCCCAGGGCGATGTCGCCGCTGCGGAACGGCGCGCCCGTCAAGTAATCCAGGCGACGCCCAAGTCGGCGATGGGCTACAACCTGCTGGCCGAGGTCGCCCACTCCCGCGGCCAGGCGGCGGTGGCGCTGGATGCCCTGCGCAAGGCGCATGACGCCGACAGGTCGCAGGCCAGCCTGTCCAAGCTGATGCGGGCGACCTTCAACCAACAGGGGGCCAAACCCGCCTTGGAGCTCGGTGACGCCTGGCTCAAGCGCAATCCCAACGACCTGGCCGTGCGCAGCGTCATGGCCGAGGTCAGCGTGCGCGGCGGCGACTTTGCCGCGGCGCGCAGGCAGTACGAAGCCATCCTGAAGCAGCGCCCCAACCACGCCGAAACACTGAACAGCCTGGCCAACGTGCTGATGGAGACCAAGGACCCCGGCGCGGTGACCATGGCCGAGCGGGCCTACAAAGCCGACAGCCAGAACCCGCTGTTGATGGATACGGCCGGATGGGCCAACCACCTGGCCGGCAACAACGATCGGGCGCTGCAGCTGCTGCGAGAGGCGCGGCTGCGGGCGCCAGACATCGCTGACATTCGCTACCACCTGGGTGCAGTACTCGCCAAGGTGGGCCGCAATGCCGAGGCCCGGGAAGAGCTCCAGGCTGCGTTGCGCGCGAATGTGAAGTTCTCGTCCGTGGAAGCCGCACGGAAACTGCTGCTCACCCTCAACTGAGGGGGCAAACGGCGGGCCAACGCTGTCGGACCTTCTTACAATCCGCTACGCTTTCGGTGGACTTGACCGTTAATTCGTTGATCTGCAACGGTTTTTCAGATTGGCATCAGGTTTGCTTAATAGGCCCAGATCATTTCGATACTCGAAGAATCCACAAGAGGGAACCCGATGAAGACTCAACGCGCAAATTGGCTCGCATTGGCTGCCCTGCTGACTGGCATGGGCCTGAGCGGTAGCGCCCACGCGGTCTGGACCTTCGACAATGCCGGCGTCTCCGGCATTGGCAACTACACCAACTGCAGCCTGAGCTCGACGCCAACCTGCGACACCAGCGGCGAGGCCGGCGCCAAGATCAACAACACGACCGTGTCGTTGAGTGGCTTCTCCGCCAGCAACAACGCCACGACCGGTGCCATCTCTGGCACTTGGGCCTCCCGCAGCCTGAGCTATTTCTCCGGCAACGGCCAGGGCATGTACAGCGGCGGCGACTCCGGCTCGCCGTATCACGCGCTCGACAACAACGTCAACACCGAAGCCGTGCTGCTGAGCTTCTCCAGCGCGACGGTGCTGACCAGCATCGGCCTGGGCTACACGGACACCACGCCCGGCTCGACCGTCGTGGAAACCGGCTGCCGCAACAACACCACCGGCGCCATCACGACGATCACATCGGGCGCCTGCGCCTCCGGCACCACCTCGGTGGGCAAAACGGTTGACGTTTCGCTGTTCCGCTGGACCGGCGGCCAGGCCCCGACGCTTGCCGGCGCCGCGGGAGCACTAGGCGGCAGCTGGGAACTGGTGGGCAACTACGGCGACATGATCACCGACATCAGCAACCCCTACAACCTCGTCAACAGCAGCGGCAAGACGTCGAGCTGGTGGCTGATCTCCGCCTACAACTCCGGCTTCACGCAATCTGCCGGCGCCACCAACCGCGGCACGCTGAACAACAGCAACGACTACTTCAAGCTGTATGCCGCGGCCGGCACGGTCTGCACCACCAGCCTGACCAATGGTCAGTGCGGTGGCACCACGGTCAAGGTGCCGGAACCCGCCACGCTGGCACTGACCAGCGTCGCCCTGCTCGGCGTCGTCGGCCTGCGCCGCCGTCAACCGAAAGCGGCTGCCTGAGCCCACGCTCGGTCCGCATCGAAAAGGCACTCTTCGGAGTGCCTTTTTGCTTTTGGAGCCAGCCACGCGCGGTGTCCCAGGCCGGACAGCCAGGATGCGAACGACCGTGCTAAAAAGCCCGCCGTTCACATCACAACAGGCGAGACATGGACCTCAACTTCACCGATGCGGAACTGGCCTTCCGCGCCGAGGTGCGCGATTGGGTGCGCGCGAATCTGCCCGCCGACATCGCGCACAAGGTGCGCCATGCGCTGCGCCTGAACAAGGACGACCTGCAACGCTGGGCCAAGATCCTTGGCGCCAAGGGCTGGCACGGCTGGGCGTGGCCGAAGCAATTCGGCGGACCCGGCTGGAACGCCGTGCAGCGCCACTTGTTCGAAGAGGAATGCGCCCTCGCCTGCGCGCCACGCATCGTTCCCTTCGGGCCGGTGATGGTCGCGCCGGTGATCATGGCCTTCGGCACGCCCGAGCAGCAGCAGCGCTTCCTACCCGGCATCATGAGCGGCGAGGTGTGGTGGAGCCAGGGCTACAGCGAGCCCGGGTCCGGTTCCGACCTCGCGTCGCTGAAGTGCCGCGCCGAGCGGCAGGGCGACAAGTACATCGTCAACGGCCAGAAGACCTGGACGACGCTGGGCCAGTACGGCGACTGGATCTTCTGCCTGGTGCGCACGTCGAGCGAAGGCAAGCCGCAAACCGGCATCAGCTTCCTGCTGATCGACATGAAAACGCCCGGCGTCAGCGTCAAGCCGATCATCATGCTGGACGGCGAGCACGAGGTGAACGAGGTCTGGTTCGACAACGTCGAGGTGCCGGCCGAGAACCTCATCGGCGAGGAAAACAAGGGCTGGACCTATGCCAAGCACCTGCTCTCGCATGAGCGCACCAACATCGCCGACGTGAACCGCGCCAAGCGCGAGCTGGAACGTCTCAAGCGCATCGCCAAGGCCGAGGGGCTGATGGACGACCAACGCTTCCGCGACCAGATCGCGCTGTGCGAGGTGGATGTCGTCGGGCTGGAGATGATGGTGCTGCGCGTGCTGTCCGGCGAACGCACCGGCAAGCAGCCGCTGGATGTCGCCGGCCTGCTCAAGATCCGCGGCAGTGAGCTGCAGCAGCGCTACACCGAGCTGATGATGCTGGCCGGCGGCCCGCTGGCCCTGCCCTACGTCCATGAGGCCATGGAGGCCGGTTGGCAGGGCGACCAGTGGCTGGGCGGCGCCTGGATCGGCGGCGCGTCACACGCCATCCCGCTGACCGGCAACTACCTCAACGTCCGCAAGACCACGATCTACGGCGGTTCGAACGAAGTGCAACGCAACATCGTCGCGCAGACGGTGCTCGGATAAGCGGGGAGACAAGACATGGATTTCGATTTCTCTGAAGACCAGGAAGCCCTGCGCGACGCGGTACGCCGCTTCGTCGACAAGGACTACACGTTCGACCGCAGGACGAAGATCGAACGCGCCGGCGGCTTCGACCGCGGCGTCTGGGACGGCCTCGCCGGCCTGGGGCTGACCGCGCTGGCCGTGCCCGAAGCCCATGGGGGGCTGGGCTTCGGCGCCGTCGAGGCGATGGTGGTCATGGAGGAGCTGGGGCGCGGGCTGGTCATGGAACCGCTGGCCCAGGGCGCGCTGATTGCGCCCGCCGTGCTCGGGCATGCGTCGGAAGAGTTGCAGGCCGCCTGGCTGCCGCGCATCGCCGGTGGCGAAGCGCTGGTCGTGCTGGCGCACCAGGAAGCCAGGTCGCGCTACCGCCTCAACCAGGTCGCCACCCGCGCCGTCGACGGCAAGCTGACCGGCGTGAAGAGCCTGGTGCCGGCCGGCGACAGGGCCGACGCCTTCATCGTGCCGGCCCGCGTGGCCGGCACGGACGACGCGCCGCACGGCGTCGCCCTCTATCTCGTCGAACGCGAAGCCGCCGGTGTGCACACGCGGCCGTATGCGCTCTACGACGGCTCGCGCGCCGCCGAGGCCCATTTCGACAACACGCCCGGCCAGCTCATCGCCGGCCCCGACCAGGGCCTGATGCTGCTGGAACTGGCTGCCGACATCGGCATCGCCGCGCAGGCTGCCGAGGCTGTCGGCGTCATGGAGAAGTACCTCGCGCTGACCGTCGAGTACATGAACACGCGCAAGCAGTTCGGCGTGGCCATCAGCAGCTTCCAGGCGCTGCGTCACCGCGCGGCCGACGTGAAGATGCAGCTCGAACTGGCCCGCTCGATGAGCTACTACGCCACGCTGCGGCTGGGCGACATGCCGGCCGTGCGGCGCCGCGCGCTGTCCCAGGCGAAGGTGCAGCTCGGCCAGGCGATGCGCTTCGTCGGCCAGCAATGCACCCAGTTGCACGGCGGCATCGGCGTGACCGACGAGTACGCCGGCAGCCACTACTTCAAGCGCCTGACCGTCATGGAGATGCAGTGGGGCGACACGCTGCACCACCTCGGCGAGGTGAGCCAGCGCATGCAGGACACGGCCGGCGTCTTCGCCTGAGCGCTAGGGTCAGGGCCGACAATCACGGCATGCCCAAACCCCAGCGACTCGACCAGATCCTCTTCTCCCAAGGTTTCGGCACCCGGCGCCTGTGCGCCGGGCTGATCGCCCATGGTGAAGTGAAGGTCGGCGGCGCGGTCGTCGACGAGCCGTGGGCCGAGTTCGACACCGCCGGCCTGACCTTCGAGATCGCCGGGCAGGTCTGGCCGTACTTCGACAAGGCACTCGTGCTGCTGCACAAGCCGGCCGGCTACGAGTGCTCGCAGAAGCCCAAGCACCACCCCAGCGTCATGAGCCTGCTGCCGGCGCCGCTGCGCGAGCGCGGCGTCCAGCCGATCGGCCGGCTGGACGAGGACACGACCGGCCTGCTGCTGCTGACCGACGACGGCACGCTGATCCATCAGCTCACCTCCCCCAAGCACCACGTGCCCAAGGTCTACGAGGCGCGCTGCAAGCATCCGCTGACACCGGCGATGGCAGAGCAGCTGATGGCCGGCGTGGAGCTGAAGGAGCCGGAAAGCAAGACGCCGGGCAAGTTCCAGCGCCCGCCCGAGATCAGCAAGGCCGAAGGCGCCGAGATCGTCGACGAGACGCTGCTGCGCCTGACGCTGATCGAAGGCAAGTACCACCAGGTCAAGCGCATGGTCGCCGCCGTCGGCAACCGCGTCGAGGCGCTGCACCGCCCGGAGTTCGGCGCGCTGATCTTGCCCGCCGACCTGCCACCGGGGCAATGGCGCTGGGTCGTCAGCCCGGCCGAGGTCTGGGGACAATGACGGCCATGCGAGTTTTCAGAGGCTTTCACCACCCCGGCATCGCACCCGGCTGCGCGCTCACCATCGGCAACTTCGACGGCGTGCACCGCGGACACCAGGCCATGCTGGCGCTGCTGCAGTCCGAGGCCCGCCACCGTGGCCTGCCGACCTGCGTGCTGAGCTTCGAGCCGCATCCGCGCGACTTCTTTGCCGCCAAGGCCGGCAAGCCCGAACTCGCGCCGGCGCGCATCGCCACGCTGCGCGACAAGCTGGGCGAACTTGAGCGCTGCGGGGTCGATCAGGTGGTCATCCTGCGCTTCGACGAAGCGCTGGCGTCGCTGCCGGCCCAGGACTTCATCCGCCAGGTGCTCGTCGAAGGGCTGGGGGCACGGTACGTGCTGGTCGGCGATGACTTCCGCTTCGGCGCCAAGCGCCAGGGCGACTACGCGACGCTGGATGCCGCCGGCCAGGCGCGCGGCTTCGACGTGGCCCGCATGATGAGCTACGAGGTGCATGGCCTGCGTGTCAGCAGCTCGGCCGTGCGCGAGGCGCTGGCGGTGGGCGACATGGCGGCTGCCGCAGCGCTGCTCGGGCGTCCCTATGCCATCACGGGTCACGTCACGCACGGCCGCAAGCTGGGCCGCCAATTGGGCGAAAGCGCGCCGGGCGCGGCGGATGGTTTTCGCACGCTGAACCTGCGTTTCCGGCACGACAAGCCGGCGGCACACGGCATCTTCGCCGTCCTGGTTCATGGCCTGACGCCCGAGCCGCTGCCCGGTGTCGCCAGCCTTGGCAACCGACCCACCGTCGAGGACGCTGGCCGCGTGCTGCTGGAGGTCCATTGCCTGCAATGGCCCCTCGGGCCGGAGGGGGGCTACGGTAAACTGGCCCGCGTGGAACTGCTGCACAAACTTCGCGACGAAGCCCGGTACGACGGGCTCGAAGCGCTCACGGCCGCGATCGCCGTCGACACCGAGGCAGCACGCGCCTTCCTGGCCACCCACGCGGCTCAGCGTCGCCAGACCACGCGCGACCGAATTTGAAGCGGCTCCCCGCCGCTCTTCGCTGT
>Ga0307411_10000045_pt1 | contig 36356 bp, 32 predicted proteins | sample DK1Ometagenome_2_FD_203712 | JGI IMG/M metagenome (GOLD analysis project Ga0307411, IMG submission 203712) | Maize rhizosphere microbial communities from greenhouse at UC Davis, California, United States - DK15-O-1 | ecosystem: Host-associated > Plants > Roots > Rhizosphere > Soil | place: USA...
CGCTCGCCGATGGCGTGCGGCGTCCGGAAGTCGAACGGGGTGCCGGCGACGGGGACGATCTTGCCGGTCGGGATGAGTGTCGAGTCCACTGGCGTCATGGAATCCGCGTTGATCGTCAGCTGGTGCTCGAGGATGTCGCGCCGGGCGCCGCCCACGAGGTTCCAGTACGTGTGCTGGCTGAGGTTGACCGGCGTCGCCTTGTCGGTCGTGGCGTGGTAGTCGACGATCAGCTCGTCGGCGTCGGTGAGGGTGTACGTGACGCGCGCGCGCAGCGTCCCCGGATAGCCCTCCTCGCCGTCGGGGCTCGTGTAGCTGAAGGCGACGCCAACGCCGCTGTCCCCCCGGGTCGGCTGCGCCTCCCACACCACCTTGTCGAACCCCTTCGTCCCGCCGTGTAGAGCGTTCGGGCCGTTGTTGATGGCGAGCCTGTAGGTCTTGCCCTCGAGCGTGAATCGCCCTCGCGCGATGCGGTTGGCAAAGCGGCCGACGATCGCGCCGAAGTACGGCGACTCCTTCTGGTAGCCGGCCAGGCTGTCGTAGCCGAGAACGATGTCGTCGAACCGGCCGGCGCGGTCCGGCGTCCTGAGCGAGACGATGATCCCGCCGTAGTTCGTGGCCCGTACTTCGATCCCGTGGGCGTTCCTGAGCGCGAAGACCTCGACGTCCTTGCCGTCGGTGGTGCGCCCGAACGGGGCGCGGGTAACGCTGCTCTCGGCGCTCGGAGCACTGCGGCTCTCGGCTCTCGGCTCTCGGCCCTCGGCGCTACGGGCCGAGTCACTCTTCGCGGCGGGCTCAGACTTACACGCGAAGGGGACGGCGAGAGCAGCGAAGAGGAGGGTGAGCGGCGTAAGGCGCGGCTGGCGCACCGGGGAGGAGAGCGTCGTGTCGGGACGGGTTGGCATCGGCGGCGCCGGCTCGGGGAAAGACGGTCTGTGGTCTATGGCGCGTGGACGGACCCGGAATCTGCTCCGCGCGCCGCCTCCGCGCTACGAACGCCGGTCCGCGAGCGCGCCCGGTCGCGCGCGGTGGGTCGGCGGCCAACCCACCCCAGGCTGCGGTGCCGAAGTTCGTCCGCGTAGTTAGGTGGTCTAGGTGGTCCATCGCCGACGAGCAGCGTGCCAACGCCCACGCACCGACGCACGCTGAGCGGCCGCTCAGGTCGGCGTCAGCGCAGCTTCCACCAGGCGAGCAGCGCCACGGCCGCGGGGACGGCGAAGACGAGCGCGAACACCGGCGCCTCCTCGGTCACGGAGTATCCGGCCCGTCGCACCCCGACCCACATGTTGACCGCGGCCGTGACGAACCAGATCGGCAGGAATGCCAAGGCTGCGGCCGCCAGTCCCGCGGACGGCGTGGCCCCGAGGGTGCGCCCGAGCAGGAGACAAAGGCCGAGCAGCGCGAAGCCTCCCGCGATCACCAGGATCGTGTGCATCCGGTCACCCCCGAGTCATACCGCGGTCAGCAGCTCGCCGAGCTGATCGAAGGCCTCGTTCCAGCCGCGCTCGTGCCCGTCTTGCGACGCGGCCGTCGCGAGCCCCGTCCGACGAAACGTCATTTGGGTCTTCGCGCCGCGCTCCCCGAAGGTGTCCGTGACCAGCATCTCCTCGTCCGGCGTCTCGTCCCAAATGAATGTGAAGACGAGACGCTCCGGCGCCACTACCTCCTGCGCGACGCCGTGCTGCCGGTACACCTTGCCGTCGGGCAGCGGTCGGGCGGTCTACCTGGCGCTTCGGGGCTGCGGCAGAAGCCTGTCGAGCTCGATCACGTCATCCTGGTAGACGCGCTCCGCGTAGAAGTGCGCCGCCTCGCCGAACCACACCACCTTGCCGGTCGGCGGCACCAGCTCGTTCACGTGCTGCACCGCCCGGTACGACTCGAGCCGCTCCCGCAGGAATCGGTGGTGATCGTAGGCGCCGACGGCGGTGCGCCAGGCACCGGGTCCGACGTTGTGCATGGCCGTGGCGACCTAACCGCTGCGGGCGTCGTGCGCCTTGGTGAAGAGTGGAAGGTTGAGGAACAGCATGGCCACCAGCCCCAGCTCGATCGCGCGCCGCATTGCCGACCACCCATGCACTGCCAGGGCGGCGCACATCGACGCGCCCCCGAGCCCGAGGGCGCGAGGTCGACGACGGCAGAAATCCGCGACCGTTCGACCACACCGCCGGGAGGGCGTCCGTTGCACACCGAGCCTACCGTACGTCCGGCGGCGACGCCGGTGCCTCCACTAACACCACCGGCTCGGGGAGCGCCGGGATGGTCCGGTTCCACTGCGCTACTTCGGTCGCCGACGCCCAGCGCAGCATCACGAACTCGTCGGTCCACTCGACGGGGATCTTCACCACGGGCTCGCCGATGCTCCCGCGCCGCACCCGCACTACGGAGAGCGTATCGGCGACGAGCACGGCCAGGTGCGCGCCGGCCGGCGAGCCGGCGGCGTCGCGAGCGTTAGGCACCTGCCGGCGCAGCTCCGCCCAAGCCACGGGGAGCGGCGCGTCGCCCGTGAACGACGCCGGCAGCGGCACCGCCAGCTCGAGGTCCAACCCGCCCCGGCAGACGATCGGCCCGTTCACCCAGAAGCTCGTCACCCACGCGCCCTCGGCGCGGCGCACCGCCCACGACGAGTCGACGCGATCCACGGTCAGCTCGTCCTCGAAGCCGCAGCCACCTGACTCCGCGAACTCCTTTTCCACCGCCGCACGCTGCGACGCCGAGAGCAGAGAGCGCAGGGGGAGCCGTTCGTTGGAGGCGAAGCGGATGACCGTGTTTTCGCCCGACGTGTAGTACTTGGCCGGGCTGCAGTACTCGGTCGCGCTGTTGCGCTCCTCCACGGCGATGGCGCTCGGCGAGACGAACGTGACAGTGCGGCGCTCGACGGAGCATGCGAGGCCGTCGGGCTGACGCTCGGTCGCGTCGGCCACGAGCGAATCGCGGAGCGCGGGATCGCCACCGGCCGCGGAATCGGCGGCGGCGCGGGCGCGAGCGGCCCTACGCCTCAGCGTCTCCTGCTCCGCCTCGTCGCACGGCCCGCCGCCGAGGGTCACGCGTGCCGGCTGGCCGGCCCGGGTGACGAAGAGCGCCTCTTCGCTGCCGACGAAGTCCGTGACTTCCACCCAGTCGCCGCCGCTCGCTTCCACCCTGCACCGCCGGGCGGTGCCCACCCACCAGAAACCGTCGGCGCGGGGGACGAGGAGGTTCGCCTTCGTGGCAACGAGTCGCATCGCCGCGCCCTGCGGGGCGATCCAGAGCGTCTTGCCGGACGAGAGGCCGACGAGGAGCCCGACTTCGTCCGAGGTGCCGGCGCGGGGGCCCTCTGCGTGGCGAGTACCAGGGGTGTGGGCCGCGCAGGCGATAATCGCTGTGACGCCTGCCACGGCGGCAGCGGCGAGTGAGAGTCTCATACCAAGAGGACGAGGAACGTGCGTCCACAGTTGCGCGAGGCGCGAGTTGCACCATGCCGCCGACGTGTCGCTGCCAAGCGGACACTCTTGCCCACTGGCGCATCGAACAGATGCGACTGACAGTCCAGTGCCCGCGCCTCACGTGACCTGTGCCACTGCCGGCGAGCCGAGTTGATGCCGCTTCTGCCGCCACAACGCGCCGAAACGTGACGCCCCGGCAAGGGTCGCTGTCTTATATGCATGAGCCCGCTCGTTGAGCCGACCGCTGGAGATCCGGCGGCTTCAGTCACGCCGGCGCTGAGGAATGGCCGGCTGCGGCGGGTGGACTCGTCGGAGCGAGCATGAGCGAGATCGACTGGCCAGTGGAGCTCCGCAAGCTCGAACGTGAGTTCGACGGGCTTCCGCCCGAGCCCTCGCCGGCACGCGTGCGCGCGCGGCGTGAGGCGGAGCGTCGAGCACAGGAGCGTCGAACCGCCCGGGCCAGGATGCTCGGCGCGATGGCGCGCCTGCTCCTGGTCGCGGCACTCGGCGGTGCGGTCGGCGCGTGGCCTTACGCCCATGCCTGCGGGCCGGGGCTGTTCGCCTACCTCGGCGCCGAGGCGGTCATGGTCGTGGGCGGACTGTGGGTGGCGTGGTCGACGTGGACCTGCCGCATGGCGAAGGCGCACGCCGCGGCCATGGGGCTCGTGCTCTGCGGGCTGGCGCTCATCGCCGCACAAATCCTACCGCGGATCGGCTACGCGAAGGTCGACGCGACGGCCCCCCCACAGTGGTGGTGCGACGGACGCCCGCCCGAGATATGGGGCGTCACGCTACGACTCGGCGACCGCGGACCACTCGCACCCGCGACCATGCTCAGCGCGCGCCGCTGACGCTCCGCCGCGCCTCGTCGCACTCCGCGCAGCCGCTGCCCGCGGCGTGCAGGAAGATGAGTGGGTCGAGCGCGAGCTGCTCGGTCGCTACGGCGACGACGTCACGCGCGCGCACGAGCCGCGCGCTCGCGTGCCCCACCCGCCCCTCGCTCTGGAGTCCGCGTGCGCGGAGCCAGTCGTCGGCCAGGGCGAAGCGCGCGCAGCAGTGGTCGTTCTCCCCGTAGTCGACGCGTACGGGCCGCCCGCCCTCGCCGAGCACGGTGCAGTGTCGGGGCACGCGGTACGGAACGCCGGCGAGCAGCTCCGCGAGGTGCAGCGTCGTGTTCGCGTCATGCCCGACGCCGAGAAGCAGGACCTGGCCGTCCAGCTCGTGGACGCGCCCGACGGGGCTCGCGGGCTGGTGGGGCGGGAGCGGCAGCGGGTCGGCGGTGACACGCACGGCCTGGGGACCCGCCGCGGCGAACGCGAAGCACTGTGCGCTGCGGACGACGCCAGGCAGGCGCCAAAACGCGTCGGCCACGACGCCCAAGTCGCGCGCCGCCGGCGTAGCCGCCGGGTCGAACGGCGCGTCGTCGTCGCCGCCCCAGGACGGCATGACGAGCGTACCGCCGGCGCCGAGTGCCTCGCGGAGTGCCGCGATCAGCCCCGCCGGCCCGCCCTCGACTGGCCGCACCGCCCGATACGACGTGTGAACGAGGAGGACGCCCGCGTCCCGCACGCCGAGCGCCGTGAGCTGGGCGGTGAGTGCCGCGCGGCTTACCTCGGCGGGAGCTCCTTCAGGTGCGCTGACCGGCGGCTCGGACATGGATGGATCCCACTGGCGGGGCGCCCGGCGAAGGTCCGCTCGGCAATCGAGCGTCTCGCCAGGACGCGGAATGTGTGCTTCGGCCGCTCCTCGAGCTCGTGGCGCCACCTCTGCCCGCGGGGTAGCGCCTAACCTCGAGGCGCCACTAACGCGTCCGGCCCGACGACGCCACAGTAGCTTGCCGCGCGCGCGTACGCCCGCGGCCTCCGGCGCAGGGGCGTCGGGATGCGTCGCCGCGCTCGCGACCGCGGGGAGCCTGGACATTCCCGCGCACGGCTACCGCGTGCTGGTGCGGCGAGCGGGTAGGGTGCCCGGCCTGGGCGCACAGCGTGCTTCGACGAGCGACCTCATAAACAGACGTCGCCCCTGGAATTTGCAGAATCCAGGAGCGACGTCTACGCGACCGGGCCCACCGACACATCGCCGCGCTCGCAAATCACCGACCGGCGTCGCGACCGTGCATCACATACGGGGCAGTCGCGCTACACACCCACAGATTGTGCCTGCGGGTTCATTGCAGCCGGCGCAACACTGTGCGTGCCAACGACAGCGCCCTGCCCCGGTCCCCCGGGCGGAGCTGGTCGCCTGCGCCGACCTCGATCGTCAACGCGACGCGTCCATGTCGCGCTACCACGGACTCGCGCCTACCGCGCTCGTCAGTGGTGACAGTGGAGAACGCCTGATCGCCGAGGCCCTTCTCGACGAAGGTGGCTTCAGACTCTTCGTTGGTGTTCACTTGATTGTTGTACTGCTGCTCGGCGTCGTCCGCCGAGGGAAAGCGGTAGGCGAGAACACGCACGAATTGGGCACGACCTGACCCCTGCGACTGGCCGCGGTACGTGCAGACACCGCCGTAGTCCCGCGCCGCGCGCTCCGCCGCCACGACCGGGATCGCCAGGACTGCTTGGACCTCGGCCCTGGTCAGAAGTGAGCAGGCGTCGACCGCGCTCTGCGCGGCCGCGCTCGGGGCGAGGGCGAGCGCCACTGCAGAGATCGCCAACAAGGGAACAGCGTGTCGCGTGCGACGGACGCTGGTGGGATCCATCACCGCCTCCTGTTCGGGATGTCGTCTGAACGAGCCTACGATGCACGACCCGCGCCGGAGCGGAGGTGCGACCTCGGCCTAACGTGGCCCTACCGCACCCACCGAGCCCCAACACATTGGTGGAGGTACATACATCGTCAAGCTGAGCAATTCGTAGAAACCGGGCGGCGCTGGGGAGCACCAGTCTTGCATCTGGACACCAGTGCACGCCTGCATCAAGCCCGCCGTGCGCGGCCGCCGTGAGGCCGCCCGGCATTTCAGCAGCGCCCCGTGCCCGCGCGTTAGGCGCTCACGTCCTCGTCTGCGAGGCTCCCCCCATGCATCCGTCCTGCACGTCGACCGGAGGCTCTCGGGCGCCAGCGCGCGCGTCCAGCCCCGTTGCCATGAGCCCTGACGCGTCCCCGCCCGCCCTCTCCTCACTCCTCCTCATTCTCGCGCTGGCCGCATGTGGCGGCGACGAGCCCACACAATCCGGCGGCGCCCCCGGGGCGCAGCCCCCTCCCCCTCGGGCCGCGGTCGCGGGGAGCTCGCATCCCGGCAAGTGGGAGGGGCCCTACGCCTGGCCGCTCATCCCGATCCACCTGCACCTCCTCCCCAACGCTCGCGTGCTGGCCTGGAGCGGCGAGGCGAACATGGACGGCTCCAACCACAGTCAGCGGGCGGTCTACTGGGACCCGGCGCCGTGGCCGGTCCCCGGGGGCGCAGGGACGTTCACGTCCGCCCCCGCGCCCGGGGTCGACATCTTCTGCAGCGGGCACGCGTACTACGAGGACGGTCGACTGCTCGTCGCCGGTGGGCACGACGGCAGCGGCATCGGCCTCCCCAACGTGAACGTGTTCAACTTCGCCGGGGGCGGCACGTGGACACGCACTCCGCGGATGGCGAAGGGGCGCTGGTACCCGACCGTCACGGCGCTCCCGAACGGTGAGATGCTCGTCACCGCCGGCACGGACTCCGTCGAGGCGAACGTGACCATCCCGGAGGTCGTGCGGCGCGACGGCACCTTGCGCCGGCTGACGTCGGCCCCGCGCCCGCTGCCGTACTACCCGTGGATGTTCGTCGCGTCGAACGGCAGAGTGTTCTACGCAGGGGCGGGCCGTGATTCGCGGTACCTCAACACGTCCTCGACAGGCTCGTGGAGCAGCCTGATCAGCACGATCAAGCACCCGGCGTCGCGCACGTACGGCTCCGCGGTTATGTACGACGCTGGCAAGGTGCTGATCATCGGGGGCGGCGACCCGCCCACCGCGACGGCCGAGGTCATCAACCTGTCTGCCTCCTCGCCACAATGGAGCTACACGGGCACCATGGCGTTCGCCCGCCGGCAACAGAACGCCACGATCCTGCCGGACGGAAAGGTGCTGGTCACGGGTGGGACGAGCGGCCCGGGCTTCAACAACAAGTCGACCCCGGTCTACGCCGCGGAGATGTGGGACCCGGCGACGGGCGTGTGGACGCGACTCGCCAGCATGAGTGTCTATCGGCTGTACCACTCGACGGCGCTGCTCCTCCCCGACGGGCGGGTGCTCGTCGCCGGCGGTGGGCGCCAAAAGGGGGTCGGGACGCAGTGGGACCGGCTCGACGCCGAGATCTACTCGCCGCCCTACCTGTTCAACGACGACGGCACCTTGGCGACGCGCCCGACGATCACGGCGGCGCCGGCGTCGGTCGGGTACGCGACGACGTTCGACGTCGAGACGCCGGACGCGGCGAGCATCGCGAAGGTGACGTGGCTACGGCTCGGCTCTGTCACACACGCGTTCGACGAGAACCAACGGTTCGGCTTTACCCGCTTCACCCTCCCTCCGGCCGATACGACGATCGTCGTCGACCCGGTCACTGGGGTGCCGGACACCGTCGTCACGCCGCCGCAGCGGCTGCGCGTGAACACGCCGATGAACCCGAACAACGCACCGCCCGGCCACTACATGCTGTTCATCCTGAATGCCCGCGGCGTTCCGTCGGTGGCGAAGATTGTTCGACTCGTCCGCTGACCTCTCGCCGCTCCCGCCTCGCCCCTGACGCGTTGCGGCTGGCGTGACACGCCCGGCACCCTCATCAGGGTGCCGGGCGTATCACGCGAGAAGGTGGAACGAGCGTGAAACGTGCGACCCGCGCTACTCGGCCCGCCCCGAGACGGCCGCGCGCACCGTCCGGGCAGCTGAACGTCATCGACGCTCCGCCCGCGCCACCGCATCGGTGCTGGCGGAGTCGCGCGCGCTCCGCAGCGCCTCGAACCGCGGGTCCCCGCGCAGGGGCGCGAGCTGCGGGTCCACCTTCAGGTACGCCCGCGAGTGCGACCGCTCGTCCGCCGCACGCGTGAGCCAGGCAAGCGCCGCGGCGCGGTCGCCGAGGGCGAGGTGCACCTTGCCGATCTCGTACGCCGGCATGTACTCGCCGCGCGCGCGGCGCCCCTCGATCTCCCGGACGATCGCGCGCGCCGAATCGCTGGCGGTCCGCGAGCCCGAGCGGGCGAGCGCGTGCGCCAGCGCGAGGCGGGGGAGCGGGCTCCCCTTCGACAGTCGCACGGCACGCTCGATCCACTCGCGCGCCTCGGGCTCGCGCCCCATCTCGTCGAGCGCCCACCCGCCCCAGAGGTGCGCCAGCTCGAAGTTGGGGTTGAGCGCCAGCGCGCGCCGGCACTGCTCCAGCGCCGCGTCGTACTTGCCCGCGAAGTAGAAGCTCCACCCGAGGGCGGCGTTGGCGATCAGCGATAGGGGGTCGGCCTCCTGCGCGGCGCGGAACTCGCGCTCGGCCTCGTCGAAGCGGGCGGCGACGGTGAGGAGGTTGGCGTACCACTGGTGCGCCGTCGAGTAGCCCGGGTCGGCCGCGAGCGCGCGCTTGAACTCCTCCTCGGCCCGCGGCCAGTCGAGGTGGTAGTACGTGAGCACGTAGCCGAGCGTGGCGTGCGGCGCGGCGAGCGTCGGGTCGAGCTCCAGCGCGCGCCGCGCCGCCGCCTCGGCCTTCGGGTAGGCGTCGCTCGGCGCGAGGTAGTCGTAGAACGCGTTGACCGCGTACGCGTCGCCGAGGCCAACGTAGGCGCGGGCGTAGTCGGGCGCACGCGAGGTGGCCTGGCCGAAGTACTCCACCGCCTGGCGAAGGCCGGCGCGCGTGCGCTGGTGCCAGGCAAAGCGCCCCTTGAGGTACAGGTCGTACGCTTCCGGGTCCTGCGTGGAGCGCTCGGCGAGCGTCACGCGCTCGCGACCGGCGAGCGTGCCGGGGAGGTTGGCGACGACCGCGCGCGAGATCTCTTCCTGGATGGCGAAGACGTCGTCGAACTCGCGGTCGAACGCCTCGGTCCAGAGGGTGTAGCCGTTCGCGGTGTTGACGAGCTGCGCGGCGATGCGCAGCCGGCGTCCGGACTTTCGCACGCTTCCCTCGACCACCGCGCCGACGCCGAGCCGCCGCCCGACCTCTCGCACGTCCACCGGCTTGTTCTTGTACACGAACGCCGAACTCCGTGACGCGACCTCGAGGCCGTCGACGCGGCCGAGCGTGGTGATCAGCTCCTCGGTGATCCCGTCGCTGAAGTACTCGTTGTCGCGGTCGGCGCTGAGGTTCGCGAAGGGGAGCACGGCGATGGTGCGCGCGGCGGGCGGCGCCTGCGCCGCGGCGTCGTGCCCGCGCCGCCACGCGACCCACGCGGCCCCCGCCGCCAGCACGAGCACGAGGAGCACGGCCGGGACGAGCCCCCGCACGAACCGGCGTGTCCGCGGCGCGCCCGTCGATCCGTTGGGAGAGCCAGGGGGCGCGTGCGCAGCGGCCGGAGGAGAATACGAAGGCAGCGGGGCCCCGACCGGCGCAGCGCCGCCGGCGGGCGACGCGACCGCCGGGGCGCGCCCGCCGGCCGCGTCCGGCTCGGCGCTCGGCTCCCCGCGGAGTTGCTCGGCGAGCGTGCGGACCGCCGGGTCGGGCTCGACGTCCAGATCGGACCTGAGTAGCGCCTCGTGGAGGCGCGCGTGCTGGACCGCCGCGGCCCGGTCGCCGGCCCCAGCGAGCGACTGCACCAGCCGGAGCGCGATGCGTGAGCTGTAGGGGTCGTGCACGGCGAGCCTGCGCCACCACGCTGCTGCCGCGGCGTGGCTGCCGGCACGCTCGGCCTGCTCGGCGAGCGCTTCCAGTGCCCCGGCGTACTCGCGCGCGAGGCGGTCGCGCTCGCCCTCCACCCACCGCTCGAACTCCGGCGCGTCGGACAGAAAGAAGCCGTCGAGGAAGGGCCCCGCATAGGCGCCGACGGCCGCCTCGTGGTCGCCGCGGACGAGCGCTCCGGCAAAGTCGGCCAGGTCGCTCGGCAGCCGCTGCACGTCGAGGCGGAGCTCGTCCCCGGCCGCGACGATCACGTCGCCGCCGAGTGCCTGGTTGATCCGGTAGACCGAATCGGAGAGGAAGTGGCGCCCGTTCTCGGCGTCGGCCGAGGGCCACAGGTAGGCGATGAGGCGGTCGCGGCTCACGCCCCGCGCCCGCGCGGCGGCCAGCAGCGCCAGGAGGGCCAGCCGCCGGCGCTGGACCGCACGTCCGGTGAGCGGAGCGCCGTCCGTCTCGATCGAGATGCCGCCGAAGAGCTTGAGGCGATGCACGATGCCCGGGGCGATGGGCTGGCGAGCGGGGGGCGAGAGCGGGGCGACCCGCCGAGGTCATTCTATGCGCGCCCTCGGCCTGGGCAAGGACCGCCGGCGCGCCGGCGCTCGCGGCCCCCCTCATAGTACAGGAGGCACCGATGCACCGCTCTTTCTGCTTCTTGGCGCTGGCCTGCACCGTCGCCGCGTGCGAGCGGTCGCCAGAGACGACCTCCCCCACACCCCCTGCCGGACACTCCCACAGCGCGGCGCGGCAACAGGGTCCGCTGTCGGCCGACGTCCAGCGCCAGCTCGCCGAGCTCCGCCAGTTGACCGCCTCGTTCCACGATTTCGGCACCGCGGGCGACGCGGGCTGGGGGACCCAGATCACCGGCTGCTTCGAGGACCCCCAGGCGGGGGCAATGGGCTTCCACTATGGGAACACCGCATTGATCGACGGCACCGTGGACGCGCGGCAGCCGGAGCTCCTGCTCTACGAGCCGCGCAAGAACGGCGAGCTGCGCTTCGTGGCCGTGGAGTACATCGTCCCCTTCGGCGCCTGGACCGCCCCCGACCCGCCGCGGCTCTACGGCCAGTCGTTCCACCGCAACGAGGCGTTCGGGCTGTGGGTGCTGCACGTCTGGCACTTCCGCCACAACCCGAGCGGCATCTTCACCGACTGGAACCCCACGGTGAGCTGCGAGTTCGCCGCGTCGTGACCCGCCGGGAACACACCGTGGATCGCTGAGCGCGAGGGCCGCTCACCTCCCCCACTCCCTCACTCACTCACGAGGTGACCGTCATGCCGAAGTACGTGATCGAGCGCGAGATTCCCGGCGTGGGCCGGCTGTCGGCCGCCGAGATGCAGGCCATCGCGCGGAAGTCGTGCGAAGTGCTCCAGGCCCTGGGGCCGGACATCCAGTGGGTCGAGAGCTACGTCACCGACGACAAGATCTACTGCGTGTACATCGCCGCCGACGCCGACATCGTCCGGGAGCACGCGCGGTGCGGAGGGTTCCCGGCCAACGTGATCTCGGAGGTGCGGGCGGGAATCGATCCCACGACGGCGGAGGGCGCGTACGGCGGCCCTCGGCCCTCGGCCCTCGGCCAGAGCGTTGACGAGGAACCGCCTCGGCGTGAGGGACGTCCACCTGCCGTTCCCGCAGGAGCCGAGGGCTGAGAGCCGAGAGCCGAGAGCCGAGAGCCGAGAGCCGAGAGCCGAGAGCCGCCGTTCAGTACCGGACCACCTGGCTGGAGGTGACCTGCCCGATGCGCGTGGTCCCGGTGGTGCTGACCACGTGCACGATCTTCTGCCCCTCCGTCTGCGGCGGGTTGGTGTCGACCGAGTGCCATCCGCTGCGGTCCCGCTCCAGCGTCTGGTCCAGCAAGCGATCGAGCGCCGCGATCCAGTCTCGGGAATTCGCTCCCAGCTCGCGCGGCAAGCGCCGCTCCAGCTCCGCCTCGGCGAGTCGCTCCGCGTCGCGCGGCGTGCGGGCCGGGCCGAAGCGCCGTCCGACCATCGAGTTGATCGTGTCGGCAACGAGCCCGTACGTGAGGTCGTACGCACGCTGCGCGTCCGCCAGGTGCTCCTCCTCTCCGCGGCGGATGAGCTCCGACATTTCCGCGCTGACACGCCAGTAGTGGGTGTACACCGTGCCGTCGATCCGCTGCGTCATTCCCGGTCGAGCGTGGTCACCCGGGCCGGGATAGTAGCACTCGTGGACCGCGTCGACCGACGTCGTTCGGCACACCTCGGCGTAGTGCTGGACGGCGTAGCCCTGCCGAGTCGCAGACGTGCGGGTCGTGAACTCGGGGATGGTGAACGACGCGGCATGCTTGATCAGCGTGAGACCGCCGGTCGACCCCAGGCGGCCGCCTGAGCCTCCTCGGCCGACGATCGTCCCGAGCCCGCCGGGAGCCGCCTGTAGGCTCGCCGTTCCGGCACGTGCCAGGATTTCGCCCGTACCGGCCTGGGCGCGGGCAGCGATCTCCTGCAACTGCTCCATTGTTGCGACCCGTATGCGATACGCCATCTCCCCCTCCGGCGCGTGCCGCGGAGTGTTGCGCTCGTGGATGCTCCCGCGATCCAACAGCTCCCTCGAACATGCGATCGACGGGATGTCGCGGCAATGGCGGTCGCCGTTCGCGCCGGGGACCTAGGCCGGCCGAGCCCAGCACCCCCGGCGGCACGCCGACCGCGCTCAGTCGAATGAGCGAGTCTGTTACTCCTGCTGCCTCACGCCGCGTCCGAGGGCCGCTGAACGGCGCTGGAGACCCGGAGCTCGGGCGAGCGCTGAAGCGTCTGGGCGACCACGCAGTACCGCTCCGTCAGGCGGAGCAAGGACGCTACCTGCTCCTCGGGCGCGTCCGTCTCGAGCTCGAAGTGGAGGCGGATGCGCTGGAAGCCCACCGGCGCGTCCTTGGCCACGCCGAGCGTGCCGCGGAAGTCCAGGTCCCCCTCGGCGGAGACGCTCCCGTCGCGCACGTCGATCCCGAGTGCCGTCGCCACCGCCCGCAGGGTCACGCCCGCACAGGCGACCAACGCCTCGAGGAGCATGTCGCCCGAGCACGCGTCCACACCGGTGCCCCCGGTCGCGGGGTGCAGCCCCGCCTCGACGAGCGCCTTGCCGGTCTCCAGGCGGCAGGTGATGCCGTCGCCCAAACGCCCCCGAGCGCGGAGCGTGATGAGCGCGGCTTCCGGAGATTCGCGGTACCGCTCCTTCAGGGGCCGCTGTAGGGCGCGAAGGTCGTCGCTCCTCATGGGCAATCTCCTTCCGTAGGCCGAGTGCGGGCTCCCCGCCGCCCGCCGTCGCCCACGCGGTGGGCGGGGTCGGCGAACGCGCGGTTGCGTGGGGGCCCGCCGCCCAACCATGCGCGCGCGGCCGAGCGGCGACAAGGAGCGCGCCAGTCGCGCCCTGGTGAGCGTCCGGTCACCGCGCAGTGGCCTCGGGCGGGCGGACCTGATTGCGCGTTTCCGCCGCTCGCGCACAGTATTGCCTGCCGGTCGATTGTCTGCGCCCGCTGCGGGACACGTCGCGACCACCCGAGGAGGAGTCATCCGATGCGATCGCGGCCGCTCTTGTTCGGAACTCTCTTCGTCGCCGCCGCGGTCGTAGGCATCACCCTCTGGCTGCGCGGCGTGTGGCTGGCGTACTCGGAGCGGGCGGCACGAGCGACCGACGCCCGAACGGCGGACGTCCGACCAACGAACGCCAGGCCGGCGGACCTCGACCGGACGGGCGCGCCGCCGCCACTGCCCGGCCTCGGGCGCGAGCTGGCCGATCTGTCGCAGACGCCGGCCGCGGCGGCGGCGGCGCTGTTCAAGGTGGAGAGCCGCCTCTACACGCGGCTGGATTCCGCGAGCGCCGCCGCTTTCGGCTGTGACGAGGGGATGCCCTCGGACCTCCTCTTCGCCGCCGACGCGCGCGTGCTCGGCGCCACGGGCGATTTCCAGGGCGCGACGGCGCGCCTCGAGCTCACGTCCGTGGCCCACGCGAGCGACGTCGATTATGAGCGCGGCTGCGACCTCGCCGCCGCCACGGTGCAGCCAGAGGTCCGCGTCGACACCGTCGAGGTGTACCTGCAGCGCCACGACGGACGATTGGAGTCGAGCGGGACGACCGACGTCCGGCTCGGCTCCGGGACGGCTGCGCTGGCGGGTCCGTTGCGCGGGATCGCCACCGCGGACTGGGATGCGCTCGCGATGCAGGCGGACTCGATTCGCAACGCCCATGGCCAGCCGCTGGCCCGCCCGTGGCCGGCGGGCCAGGGTCACTACGATCCCCACACGGAGGTCGGGCTGTTCTACCCCGATTACTACGAGCCGGCCGCGACGTGCCCGAGCGCGGCGACGGGCGGCACCCCCAGTGGCGGCACGCCCGAGCTCGAGTTCGCGCCCGTCGATCGAGGCGGGATGTTCCCGATCAGTGGGGCATGGTTCGCGATCTACGAAACCAAACAAGGTGGCTGCATCGCGCCCGTGACGGCGCAGTCCTCGAGCGGATTCAGCAGCTATGTCTGCCCGATCGACCCGAGCAAGCGCCAAACGCCCTGGGCGTACAGGGTCGAAGGGGTACCGCGGAAGCCGGCGCTCCTGGTGCGAAACGTCGCTGGCCTGCGAACGGGACCCGCGGCGGAGCGCTACACCTACGTCTCGGGACCCGGGTGGGAGGAGGGCGCGGCCAGCGCTGGATGGAGCGAGGGCGTGCTGGTCTTCTCGTCTCGCGGCGAGGTGCTGCGAATCGTCGAGGTTCCGGAGAGGGCGAACGGCAGTGGCGAGCGCGGCTACTACCTCAACGTGTGGTTTGGCGGCCGGCGACACCCCTTGAAGTGGGTGGACGACGCACCGGGCCAGACCTGGGGCGTGTACTGGGCCGGCTTGCTCAACGGTGATGACGTCCCCGATCTGGTGATCCGAACGACGCGACAGACCAACGGCTTTAGCGACCATGAGCTCTCCCTCCACCTGTCGTCACCGGACGACCCGAACAGCCTCTGGCGTCCGTCGGACAGCGTCCGCGTCCTCGTCTGCGGTGGGTGATCTCACGCGCCTTCCACGCGAGCACTCCGGTGAGTAAGGGCTGCGTGCTCCATGCGTGTTGAAGAGGATGGACGCCGCGACGGCACCGTCGTGACGCCGAGTGCCCTCCCCTCCAGTGGACGCCGTGGAATCCGCTAGTGAGCCGACGGCGCGGCTGCTCGCCCGCGTCGCTCTCGCCAACATGCTCCGCCTCGCGACGCCCTAGCGCGGAGACTGCGCTCACCGGAAGAGATCTGTCCCCGGTACCGTCGAGAGGGCTGGGGCGAGTCGCACGGCCCCATTCCACGCCGCGCCCATGCCCGGGAAGACGCGCTGCACGACCTCCTCGGTGTACTGCGTCCGGTGACACGCCATCGAACGGTGGGCGGCCTCAAGGTCGGCCGACGTGAACGGCACTCGCACGCTCAGGTACTTTGCCAGGGGGACGAGCATCGGGGGCGCGCCGCGCTGTGGGTTCATTGCCCGGATGCCCTCCACGGGAATGGTCGCGTAGAACAGCCGTTCGGGGACGCCCGGGGCCCCGGCCCGGACGAGCTGCGTCACGATGTCGCTCACGAGCCGGTGGTCCGGGTGGCCAACCGCCCCGTCCGGGCCATACGAGATCAGCGCGTCGGGACGGAGTCGCTCGAGCTCCGCCTGCACGCGCTGCGTGAGCCGGTAGAGGAGCGAGGGGTCGCCGACGTAGTCGCCCAGCTTGCCGTCGGGGAAGCCGAGCAGGATCGGCGGGCGGATCCCGAGCGCGTCCGTGGCGCAGCGGGCCTCCTCCGCGCGTGCGCGGGCCAGCTCCGGGCCGCGCGGGATCGAGGTGTACTTCCCGCCCTGCGCGCCGTCGGTCGCGATCACGAGGTACACCTGCACGCCCTCGCGGGCGTAGCGGGCGAGGATCGGGGCGGCGGCGCCCTCGTCGTCGCCGTGGGCGAAGACGGCCACCAGCGTCTTCGGCGCAGCTCCCGCGGCGACGGCCTGGGCAGCACCCGCGCCTGGCGTGAAGAGCATCAGCCCCACGAGGGCCGTGAAGGGGATGGAGCGCATCGAACCCTCCGAGGACATGTTTCGTGGCGCAGCGGGCCCGCACAGGCCGAGCCCGTGCAGGCGCAAAGATGCTGCTGCGCAGGAGAGAGGCGAGCGGGCCGAAGGGCCTCGCCACCGCCGGACTTGGACTTGCTTCAGCCCGGGCGCGGAGCGACGGTGCGAAACGAGCGCAGCCCCGCCGCGACGGCCAGAGCCACCGACGCCGCCAGCAGCCCGACGCCGGCCGTGACCTGCTCCTCCACGAGATAGTAGTTGCAGACGCGCACCGGAGCGGCCGCGTACAGCCACCCCACGACGGCCCACATCGGCAGCACGTTGGCGATCACGAACCCTCGGCCGATCCCGCCGAGCTCACGCCAACTGAGCGCGATCGGCGCTCCGACGAGCAGCGGGAGCGTGGCGAACTTGGTCACTTCCATGAGCGGCGCGGCGAGCGCCAGGTCCAGCGCCCGCGGCACCATCCACCAGGAGCTCGCGATCAGCGCCAGGAGCGTTCCCGCGACGCCACCCTTGTTCCACGCCGCGATGCGCGCCTTCACCGGCGCCGGCAGCGCCGCCGCGGCGAACGCGCCGGCGACGGCGAGGAGCGGAATCTGCACGAGCGTGTGCGCGATCATGACTCGCTCGAGCGCACTCCGCATCGGCGGAAGCGCGAGCACCGCGAACAGCAGCGCTCCGGCGTACGCGCCGCTCACCGGCTGCTCACCGGCTGCTGACCCGAGGTTCGCGTCGAGCGTTCGTGGCGACCGCTCGCGCCACTTCGGCCGGCGGCGCGCCCATGTCGAGCACGCGCGCCAGCCGGCCGTGGCCGTCGACCACGTGAACGGCCGCGTTGTGCTGAAAGTCTCCGCGGCCGTTCGAGATCACCGTGATCCCGAATGCCCCGAGCAGCGCGGCGAGGTCGCGCGTGTCGCGCACGCGCGCGAAGCGCCACGCGCGCCCGTCCGCGTCGTAGTGCGACGCGTACTCTCGCAGCCGGGCCGGCGTGTCGCGCGGATCGAAGCTGATGCTCACGAGCTGGAGCTGCCGCCCGGCCGGCCGCGACCGTTCGGCGCGGTCGAGGCGCTGGAAGCCCGCGCTCAGCAGCGGACATATCGACTGGCACTGCGTGTAGACGAAGTCCACGGCGACCGGCCGCCCGCGATAATCGCCGAGCGTGAACGGGCGCCCGTCCTGATCCTCGAGCGCCACGACGGGGAGGACGCGCGGACTGTGGGCGATCGCGCGGCGGCGCGCCTGCTCCGTGGTGAGCGCGCGAAAGCCGTCGCTGCCGTACCAGAACAGCGCCCCGCCCGCCACGCACACCACGAGCGACGCGGCGGCGGTGCGCAGCCAGGGCACGTCACGCACCGATCGCCCGGGCTCGGCGGAGAAACCGTGCGACGAACACGACGGCGCCCACGACGACTGCCAGCGCGAAGAGTGCGCCGAGCCGGTCCAGGCCCATCCAGGGGCCCATGTGAACGGCCCAGCGGCGCGGAACGCTCATCGCACCCGCCGCGAGGAACGTCGCCGAGAACGCGAGGCTGCCGCCGACGTACGTCCAGAAGCTGGCGCGGTCGAGCGCGCTGTCGGTGGCGCCGGTCGTCGACCCCAGGAAGTACATGAAGCCGAACAGCATCGCGACGACGCCGAGCAGCAGGTAGATGTGGAAGTGCCCTGGGACCCAGAGCGTGTTGTGCATCACCCTGTTGATCGCGATCGTGCCGTCGACCACCGCGGGCACCACGCCGACGCTCCAGCCCATGATCGAGGCGAAGAGCAGCCCGGTGGTCACGTTCCACTTCATTCCGGAGCGGTACACGTTGGCGAGCGTCGCCGCGGCCGTGACCGCCAGCACCGGCAGGCTGCTCGCGTACGAGAGGATCTGCCCGAGCACGCTCGCCCACGTGGGGTTGGCGTAGTCCATGAACAGATGGTGCGGGTAGACGGCGAGCACCATGAGCAGCGTGGCGCTCCATGCCAGCAGGAACGGCCGGGTCGACTTCCACGGCCGACCCGTGAAGATCGGCAGGATCTCGTACACGCCGATCACGGCCATGTAGATCGTGGAGTTGATGAAGACGTGGCCGAAGAAGTAGATCAGGTTCTTCGCCAGCAGGGCGTTGACGTGGAAGTCGGGGGCGAAGGCGTTCACGAGCGACATCGTGAGGATCACGGCGCCCACGGCGATCGCCGGGATGTTGATGATCGTCACGACGGTGCTCGCCACGACCGCGGGTGGCGGCGCGTCGGCGCCGCCCTTCCCGAACGCCTGCGGCCAGCCCAGCGCGCGGCCGAGACTCCCGTACCGCGCGAGGATCGCGCGCCCCGTGTCGAGATAGAGGAGCAGGAATCCCACCCCGACGAGCAGCACGCCGACGAGATACGATGCCGCCGCGCCCGGCCCCCACACGCCGAGCGAGCGCGCGGGCAGGGGGAACAGGAACGTCCATCCGGCGGCGAAGCCGCCCAGAAAGATCGCGCCGAGCACCAGCACCACCCCCGCCAGGAAGCAGACCAGGTTGGCGAGCAGGATCGCCGGGCTGAGCGTGACGTAGCGCGCGAGGAAGAACCACATCACGCCGGCGCCACCCAATCCGGAGATCGCCACCATGCCGATGCCGTGCGCGGTGAGGAGCTGATAAAAGCGGTCCGGCGGAACCGTGATGATGCCAGCCTGCGACGCGCGCATGAGCAGGCCGAACACCATGAGCAGGGCGAGGACGACCGCGGCGATCGCCATGTACGCCGCGACCAGGCCGCGGCCGGGAGTGGCGGGCGTGCCCGTGTACGCCGGTGCCAACCCGATGGCACGGGCGTCTGACGTTGCTGGCGTTGTCATGGTGGCCCTCCTACTTCGCCGCGGTGACGACGAGCTGCGAGGACATCGTGTGGTGCCCCAGGCCGCAGTACTCGAGGCACAGGATGCGATACGTTCCCGGCGTCCGGAACGTGTAGCGAATGACGTTGGTGAAGCCCGGCATGGCCTGCGCCTGGGTGACGAGTCGGTCGTGCGTGTCGTACACGCCGAAGCCGTGATTCACGTCGGCCCCAGTGACGCGGATCTCCACCAGCCGGCCGGCGGGGACCGAAGCCGGCGTCACCTCCCACGCCCACTGGTGCCCGGTCGCGCTCACCACGACGGCGGCGGCCTCGTCGCCTGACGAGTAGGGCATCTTGGTGAGCGAGTAGCCGATCGTCGGGACGAACAGCAGAACCAGTCCCCAGAGCGTCGTGCGGCGCCAGCGCGCGGCGGCGGCGGCGATCGAGTCCGCGCTACCCGCGGTCCCCGCCGATCGTGCGACCGCGGCGAACAGCGCGATCAACAGCGAGCCGACAACGGCGGTGACGAGTACGGCGATTCGCTGTTCCATGGGGCCTCCGACTCTGACGTGGCAAGACGCGGTCAGATTCTAGACGCCCCCATCGGCGGGCCGCACCGGCCAATGCTGCACCTTTTCCGCGCGCTGTCAAGCTCGCGCTTCGGGACGTGGTCGGCCCAGTCGCGTCGCGCCGACGGGTGAGGAGGGACCCGATGTTCCGCGTCGCTGTCCAGGAATGCCGCTCGGGGAAGTGGATGTCGTGACCCCGACGTGCGGCGATCGCTGGCGCGCGGAGGCCGGGCGCACGCCGCGCGTCGCGCTCACCAGCGCCGACAGTCCGCACACTACCCCGATCCGCTACGGCCGCCGGCAGCTCCGGAAGAAGAAGAAGTAGTACGGAGAGAGGCGCGTGCCGCCGCCGTTGCAGCCAGCGGCGGCGTCGAAGTAGCTCCCCAGCTCGATGCCATGCCAGGGAACCGCCGTCGCGTCGGGGTCCGGTTCACGACGGTGAGAGTGAGTATCCGGATCGGCGCTGTCGTGCACGTCACACTCCGACCTTCCGCTTCCAGAACGAGTCCCAATGGTGTGGCAGCGGGTTCCCGGCGGGCTTGCGAGTCGGTGTCATGTCGACCAGCTCGAAGTTCGACAGTGCGCGCCGGTAGTGTTCTAGCGTCGTCTGCTCCAGGACGCCCGACTGTCCCCTCCTCGCGGCCACCTCCTTGCCGTGCATGACCTCGTGCAGGAAGACCGCGTTTGCCCGTCGGTTGACGGGACGCAGGTAGTTGGCGACCACGTCGGGCTCCATCTCCTGGAAGCTGGCCGCGTTCCAGAAGAGATCGATCTTTGCACGCTCAAGGATCGGGAACTTCCAACTGCCGAACATGAAGATCTTGCCCGGCTCGGGCGCGGGGGGGTCGGCCAGGTCTCGCGTCGTCTGGTACGAGACCACGTCGCCGGGAAAGACGGTGTCCAGGTAGCGCTCGCACACGTAGAGCTGCGGCGGAATGTCGAAGAGCAGAAAGCAGATCTTCGGGTGGAGCTTCTTCAGCACCTCGACCTGCTTCCCTAAGCCGCTGCCCAGCTCCACGTAAACCTGCACGTCGTCGAAGTCGATGAACTGGCAGCAGTACACGTACTCCAGGTAGTAGAAGAACGTGGCCATCGTGTAGGTTCGGTCTCCGATCTGGAACACGTCTTCCGGGTTCCCCGCCAACGAGGGCTCGAGCTCGTGGATCGACCTCGCTCCGACCCGCTCCGCCCGAGCGCGCACGTAGTCGTACGCCATCTGCCGCAGGTCTTCTGGCGCGATGTCATAGTAGATCGAGGCTTTCACGGGCGATATTCGCTGCAGGCGGCTCACGCCGGCGCGCGACAACGGCCGGGTGTGGGCGAGTGAATTCAGGAGGCGCAGCATCCCGTCATGGAAGGGGAGCTTTCGGGTGAGCGGATTGCTGACGACCACGCTGGAGTGAAAGTCGATCTGCAGCGGATCCAGGTCGGTCGCGCCAAAGCTCCCGAGTATGGAGTTTTTTCTCCGCCGAAAGTCGTGAAGCCCGAGGCGTTTCAGCTCGGGAAGGAAGTGACGCTCGTGGACGTCCCAGTAATTCGTCGGCCTGTACTCCTCGGGCGCACGCCTGAGGTCTTGCAGCATCAGGTCCAGCAGCTCTGGTTTGTCGGCAACTTGCATCCTGCAACACACCCCGAGTCGAATGAGAATTGTCTGAAGCGGGACGACGGAATGGAGACAAGCTGATACGCTGACGGTGTGGTGCCAAGGCCCGGTCGCGAGCGCTTCCGGCCGGGGACGCGGTAGGCCGAGCGCCGCACGTTTCTTGCGCCTCCCGGAGCCCACGGCACGGCCAGACCGCCCTGCCCCGGAGGCACTGTATGGCGTTCCGCTTCGCTGCTATCGCGCTCCTCGTCGTCGCCGCCTGTACCGACCAGCCCGCCGGTCCTGCCCTCCCGGGGCCGCGCGCCATCGTCGTCGCGCAGAGCAAGGACCAGGGCCCCCCCGCGCCGCACCAGTTCGGCCCCGACACCTACCGCGTCGGCACCTTCACCGGCCGGGGCATCACGCAACCCGGGCTCTCGTGCGACAAGTTGTCGCCCGAGGTCCGCGAGTGCACGGGCTTTCTCCCGAGCGCCGTGGACGGGACGCTGCTCGACGTCACGCTCCAGATTCCGAGGAAGGCGCCGAACCCGGTCCCGCTCGTCGTGGTCGTGCACGGCTACGGGGGCAGCAAGTCGAGCTCGGGGGACGTGGTGCGGCCGCTGCTCGACGAGGGGTACGCCGTCCTCCGCTACTCGACGCGCGGCTTTGGCAGCTCGTGGGGCCAGGTGAACCTCGTCGACGTGCACGCCGAGGTGGCCGACCTGCGCAGCATGGTCGCCCAGGTGGTCGACCAGAACAGCTTCCACCTCGACCCCGGCGCCGTCGCCGTGACGGGCGCGTCGTACGGGGGGGGGCACTCCTGGCTCGCGGCGCTCGCGCCCACGTTCACGAGCCCGAGGGGGAACATCGTTCACATCAGGACTGTCGTGCCGATCGCCGCCTGGAGCGACCTGCTCTACTCGCTCCTGCCCAACGGCCGCGAGCGCGAATCGGTGGACGGGCCGGGCGGCGTGAAGCTCAGCTACGTCAATGGGCTCTACCTGTCCGGCGTACGCCGCAGCGCCCAGCGGCCCTACCCCAACTATCCCGAGTACTTCGTGGGATGGCACGCGTGGCTGAACGCCAACGAGCCGAACGAAGCCGACCCGGTGTTCACGAGCATCGTCGACGGCCTCGCCGGCTACCGCTCCGTCTGGTGGCAGCAGCAGTTCTGGAGCGACGTCGCGGCGAGCCACATTCCGGTCTTCGTGGTCCAGGGCTTCACCGACGACCTCTTCCCGCTTCCGGAGGCGAAGCGCATGCTGCTCGCGCTCCAAGCGCTCGACCCCGCCTACCCGGTGGCCGCCTACTTCGGCGACATCGGCCACCCGCGGGCGAGTAACAAGCCGGGCGAGGTGGAGTACGTGCTCGGCCTGATCAAGGCGTGGCTCGCGTACTACCTCAAGGGCGCCGGCGCCGCGCCGCCGAACGTCGTCTACGCCGCACTCACTCGCCCGCGCGACGAGCCGTTCAATGCCGCGAACGTCATCACGGTGCCGACGCTCGGCACACTCGCGACGGGCAGCGTCTCGAAGCAGTTCGACGCGCCGGCGGTGCTGGTGAACCCGCTCACCGATCCGATGGGCGGATTCTTCTGGGACCCGCTCGTCATGGAGGGTGCGCGCGAGCTGCGGCCGCTCCCAGTCCCCCCGGGATCGCCACTGGTGCCGGGGAGCCTCGCGACGTACGACGTGCCGGTCGCGGAGCTGAGCGGGGGCGGCGCGCTCGTGGTCGCGGGACAGCCGACGGTGGCGCTGCACGCCTCCACCACCGCGTCCCGCGTTCAGCTCGACGTGCGGCTCTTCGACGTCGACGGCGCGGGGGCGAAGCTGCTCGTCACGCGCGGGACGTACACGCTGGAGAGCGCGACGGTGGGGCTGCCGATCGGGGACGTGGACGTCGTGATCCCGACGTACGGCAATCTCTGGCGGGCGGAAGCAGGGCACACGCTGCGGCTCGAGCTCACCAACGTCGACAGCCCGTACATCACGCCGAGCCGGGTGCCGAGCGCGACGACGGTCACGGGCGTGCGTCTCGACGTTCCGGTGCGGGGTGGGCTGTGACCCGTGCGCGTACGGTGATCTCGGTCTTCACCGAGTTGGCGATGTAGCACTCGGCGTGGGCCCGGTGGTGGAGGTGGTCCTCCTGCTCGGCGCTTGGCGCCCTTCCTGTCCCGTACTCGACCCGGGGCGTCAGGATCGCGGAGCTCACCCACAGCACGCCGCGCTCGTTCTTGCTCATCGTGCCCACCGCCTCGTCCTCGTAGCTCGCGACCTCGAAGCCCTCGCGGTAGGCGACGTAGAGGAAGCTGAGCATGTGACAGCTCGCGATCGCCGCGACGTACGCCTCCTCCGGGTCGACGTTCGCGGTGTTCGAGTACGGCGCCGGGACGCTCGTCGGCGCCGACGACGCGGGTACGGTCACCCCGCCGTCGAACGTCCAACTGTGTTCCCGCGAGTAGCGGCCCTTCAGGAAATCACCGCCGGAGAAGCGCCAGCTGATGCGTGCCTTGTGGTCCGACATGAGTATCGGCTCCTCACGAGAAGGTACGAGGCCGCACCCCGAACTCCGTCGCCGCCCGTTCGCGGGACGCGCGGGTAGGCGAGCGAAATCCTCGCGCCGGGTCCTCCACGAATTCCTGAGGGTCGCTAGCCCTCGCGGATCGCCTCCAGCGGGCTCACGCGGCTCGCCCGCCGCGCCGGAATCAGCGCCGCGAGGGCGGCGACGCACAGCAGGAGCAGCGTGACGCCCGTTAGGGTTCCCGGATCCGTGGCGCTGATGCCGAACATCAGGCTCGAGAGCGCCCGCGACAGCGCGAGCGTGCCGGCCAGCCCGAGGGCGAGGCCGGCCGCCGCGAGGGCGACGGACTGCCGGAGCACCATGCGCAGCACGTCACCGCCCGCGGCGCCGAGCGCCATGCGGATCCCGATCTCGTGCGTGCGCTCGTGCACCATGTAGCTCATGATCCCGTACACGCCGATCGACGCCAGCGCCAGCGCGACGCCCGCGAATATCGCGATCAGCACTAACGCGATCCGCCGCTGCGAGATCGAGTCGACGAGGGCGCTCTCCAGCGTCTGGATCATGTAGACCGGCTGGTCCGGGTCGAGCGTCGCGATCGTGCGGCGCACGGCCGGGAGGAGCGACTCCGGCGAGCCCGTCGCGCGCACGAGCAGGAAGAGCTGGTTGTTCCACCCGGCCGCCTGCTGGCGCACGGGCACGAACAGCTCCGGCGCTGGCGGCGCATCCAGCCCTCGGTTGCGCACGTCGCTGACGACCCCGACCACCTCGGCCCACCGCGCGTCCGGCTCCTCGCCGATCCTGATGCGCTGGCCCACCGCGCTGCGCCCGGTGAAGAAGCGTCGCGCCGCCGTCTCGTTGAGTACGACCACCGGCGGCGACGTTTCGGTATCCTGCGCCCCGAAGTCGCGTCCCGCGCGGAGCGTGTAGATGAGCGTCCGGAAATACCCGGTCGTCGCGTTGGTGATGTCGGCCGTGCGGACCGCCGCGCTCGCCCCACCGCGATCGCCCTCGAGGCTCACGCGCGTCGTGAAGTTGTTCCGGGGCGGGAACTGGGTCGACGCGGCGGCCGCGCGCACGCCGGGGAGCGCGACGAGCCGTGCCGAGAGCTCCTCGAAGAATGGGGCGACCGCCTGCTGGCTGTACTTCTCCTGCGGGAGCGACAGCCGCATCGTCAGCACGCCGCGCGTGTCGAACCCCGGGTCGACGCCCCGCAGCCGCACGAAACTGCGCCCGAGGAGCCCGGCGCCGGCGAGCAGCATGAGCGCCAGCGCCAGCTCGGCGGCCACGAGCGTGTGGCGGAGCCGGCGGCCGCGAGCCCCGATCGTGTGTCGCTGCCCCTCCGCGGCGAGCGAGCGCGACGCGTCGCCTCCCGTCCCCTGCACCGCGGGCGCGACGCCGAACAGCACGCCGGAGAGCGTCGCTATCAGGAAGGTGTAGGCGACGACCCGAGCGTCGATTGGTGCGGTCACCCCCGCCTCGAGGATGCGGGCCGGGAAGAGCGAAAGCGTCGGTCGGATCAACCCGTACGCGACGATCAGGCCGAGGGCGCCACCGGCCAACGCCAGCAGGAGACTCTCGCTCAAGAGCTGCCGTGCGATGCGGAGGCGGCTCGCGCCGAGCGCGCGCCGGACCGCGATCTCCCGCTGCCTGGTCGCCGACCGCGCCAGGAGGAGGCTCGCGATGTTGGCGCAGGCGATCAGCAGCACTAGCCCCACCGCCCCGAGGAGGACCGCCGCGGCCGGCCGGAACCTGCCGACGAGCGCGTGCGCGATCGGCGCGGCCTCCAACCGCCAACCGGCGTACTCCTCGCGCTCCCTCGCGTACCCCCGCTCGATGCGCGCGGCGATTGTCGCCAGCTCGGCGTTCGCCTCGTCGATCGTCGCGCCCGCCCTGAGCCGCGCGGCGACTGAGTACTGTCGCGCGGCTCGCGGGATCGCCGCCGGCTCAACGCCCATCGGCAGCCACAGGTCCGCGCCCATGAATAGCAGCTCGGGGGGCATGATCCCGACGACGGTCACGGGCTCGCCGTTCACCTGGATTGCGCGGCCGACGAGCGCCGGCTCGCCGCCGAACCGTGTCTGCCAGATGCGATTGCTGAGCACCGCCACGCGCGGCTCGCTGCCGACGGTCTCTCCCGGCGTGAACCCGCGGCCGAGCGCGGGGGGAAGGCCGATCGTCCGGAACGGGTCGCCCCAAACGAACGCCGTGAACACGCGCTCCGGCCGGTCGCCGCCGGACAGGTTCCGGTTGCCGAGGTCGAAGGCGAAGAACCGGTCGAGCGTCCGACTCTGCCCCTCGATGTCGGTGTAGTCGGCAGCCGCGAACGTCTCGACGAAGCTACGCTCCCCGCCGAGCTTGGGGTACGTCGCGCCGAGCATCACGAGCCGGTCGGGCTCGGGGTACGCGAACGGCCGGAAGACGACGCCGTTCACGACACTGTAGATGAGCGAGTTGGCGCCGATGCCGAGCGCCAGAGAGAGCACGACCACGGCGACGAAGCCGGGGCTCCTGCGCAGCGTGCGCAGCGCGTAGCGGACGTCCTGCAGCAGGGAACTCATGGAGCCTCCGGAGTCGTTCGTGTCGGGTGGCCGGGGTGACCGGGCGCCGGCAATCGCGCGCTGCCGTCGCTCGGCGTGCGCCGCGGCGTGCTCGCGCCAGGCGGTACGGGCGAGGTCGGCGACCACGTGCCGCCAGACGTGGACGGCACCGCGCGTCCCGCGGCGTTGGAGCTCGTCGCGGCACCACGCTCGGAAGAAGTGCTCCATCTCCGGAGCGAAGCGCGCGCGGAACGGCGCCGGAAAGAGGCGCAGCGCGAGCCGGAACGCGCTGACGGAGAGCGTCAGGAAGCGTCGGTGCCGCACGGCCGAATCGCCGCGCGTCGAGGCGTTTGTGCCGCCGGCGCTCATGCGGGCTCGGGCCGGCCGAGGACGCGCTTCCGTCGCGCCTGGGCGACGAGGCGCTCCAGGCGCCGGGCCTCCGCCGTTGCGACCGCGCGCCCGAACGCCGTGATCCGGTAGTAGCGGCGGCGCTCGTCGTCGAACTCGGGATCCGGCCGCTCGTCGCTCTCCTCGATGAGTCCCGAGGCGAGCATGCGCTTGATCGAGCCGTAGAGCGTGCCCGGCCCGAGCTGCACCTCGTCGCCGGTGCGGCTCGCGACCTCCTGCCTGATGCCGTACCCGTGGCGCTCGGCGTCGGCCAGGGCGAGCAGAATCTGAAACTCCGACACGGGAAGCGGCAGGAGCTCCGCCGGCGTGCGCGTCCGAGGCCCCATCGATCCTCGCGTGCAACTAAGTCACAGGTCGATATATCAAGGTGCGATACAATACGGCTCGCCTGCGTCGCTGTCCAGAGTCGGCGCGCTGTGGGTGCCGGGACGTCCAGCGTGCCCGGCCCCGCGAGGTAACTCGCGTGGCCCTGGCTCGCCTCTCGCGGTGACAACCGACTATCGTTCGGGTGCACTTTCACCGAGCTCGGCCCCAGTCGCGCCGGGAGAACGATGATCGGAATGAAACCTCCATGCGCCCGTGAGATTGCGGCCGGGCTGCTCGCCGTCGTTGCGCTGGCGGCGTGCAGCGGGCCCACGCGGCGTGCAGCGGCGCCCGCGGCGCCGCCGGTCGCCAGTGCTAGTGCTCAAGGCAACGCCGCGGCCATCGCCAAGGCGCGGGCCGACAGTGCCCGCTACCCCTACACGGCGGCCGACGTGCATTTCATGTCGGCGATGATCGGCCACCACGCCCAGGCCCTCGTCATGGCGCGCTGGGCGCCCACCCACGGCGCTAGTCCGTCGGTGCGCACCCTGGCCGAGCGGATCATCAACGCCCAGCAGGACGAGATCGCGACCGCGCAGCGGTGGCTCCGCGACCGCCGACAGCCAGTGCCCGAGGCGAGCGCCCAGGCGATGGCGATGACGGTGGATTCGTCGGCGAGCTCGGGGCACGCGCACGCCGGGCACGCGATGCAAATGCCCGGAATGCTCACCGAGGCCCAGCTGACGCAGTTGGACCAGGCACGCGGGCCGGACTTCGACCGGCTGTTCCTGACCTTCATGATCCAGCACCACCGCGGCGCCGTGACCATGGTGAACGAGTTGTTCGCCACCGACGGCGCCGCCCAGGACGAGAGCGTGTTCAAGTTCGCGTCCGACGTCAACGTCGATCAGACCACCGAGATCCAACGCATGCAGCAGATGCTCGCCGCCCTCGTGTTCGAGAAGCGCGCGCCGTGATCACCCTGTCGTCGAGAGTTCCTGTGCCCCATCCCGCCCCGTCCGAGGAATCACCCGTGGCCTCCACGCACCAGGCTCGCCGTTCGCGCGTGCCGTCGACGGCCCGCTCACTGATGTCGCTGTCGCTCGCTGCGGGGCTTGTGTCCGTCGCGGCGTGCTCCCGCGCCGCGTCCGCGCCGGGCGGTGCCCCGTCGCCCGCCGGCAGCATGTCCGCCACGCCGCCGAGCCCCGACCCGCGCGTCGGTCTCCGCGCCGGCCTGATGGAGGCGGGCGAGGCCACCTGGAACCTGCGCGTGCTCTCGAAGACGCCGCCGACGGGGCAGTTCTTCGGCAGCACCAACTCCGACCTCGCCTTCACCGGCCAGTACGCCATCCAGGGCAACTACAACGGCTACCAGGTCTGGGACATCTCGAATCCGCGCCGCCCCACCCTGAGGACGGCGTACTTCTGCCCGGCGTCGCAGAGCGACGTCTCGGTCTACAAGAACCTGCTCATCGTCTCCGGCGAGGGCCTCACCGGGCGCCTCGACTGCGGCGGACAGGGCGTCAGGGAGGCCGTCAGCAAGGACCGGCTGCGTGGACTCCGGATCTTCGACATCAGCGACATCGCCCGCCCGCGCAACGTCGGCAACGTGCAGACCTGCCGCGGCTCGCACACGCACACGGTGCTCGTCGACCCGAAGGACTCGGCGAACGTCTACGTCTACATCTCGGGCTCGTCCACCGTGCGGTCGGCGGGGGAGCTCCCGGGGTGCGTGAGCGCGGCCCCCGAGCGGGACCCCAACTCGGCGCTGTTCCGCATCGAGGTCATCAAGGTGCCGCTCGCCCACCCCGAGCAGGCGGCGATCGTCAGCTCGCCGCGGATCTTCGCCGGCCTCGTGGCGCCGGCGAAGCACGGCCCGACGCGGGAGGACTCCATCGCTTCCGTGCAGATCGCCGCGGTCGCGCGCGCACAGGGCGCGTTCACCGCGATGGCGGAGGGCGAGGAGATGGTCCTCTCCTCGCGCACGGTCGACCCGATGCTCGACAGCATCGTCGCGGCGCGCGGCGGTAGAGGCGCGCCCACGGCCGCCGACAGCGCGGCCCTGCGCGCCGCGCTCCCCCGCATCGTCGCCGAGTGGTTCGGCGATTCCGTGCCAGGCCAGACCGGCCCGCGTCCCGGGCCCACGCAGTGCCACGACATCACCGTCTACCCGGCGATCGGCCTGGCCGGCGGCGCCTGCGAGGGCTACGGACTCCTGCTCGACATCAGCGATCCGGCGCACCCGACGCGCATCGGCGAGGTGGCCGACTCCAACTTCTCCTACTGGCACTCGGCCACGTTCAACAACGACGGCACCAAGATCCTGTTCACCGACGAGTGGGGCGGCGGCACCCAGCCGAAGTGCCGCGCTACCGACAAGCCCGAGTGGGGGGCGGACGCGATCTTCACGCTCGCCGACCGCAAGATGCAGTTCCAGAGCTACTACAAGCTGCCGGCGCCGCAGACGCCGCAGGAGAACTGCGTCGCCCACAACGGCTCGCTCGTACCGATCCCCGGGCGCGACGTGATGGTGCAGGCGTGGTACCAGGGCGGGATCTCCGTGTTCGACTGGACCGACGCCGCGCACCCGAAGGAGATTGCGTTCTTCGACCGCGGCCCGGTGGACGCGACGAGGCTGGCCAGTGGCGGGTCGTGGTCCGTCTACTGGTACAACGGTGTCATGGTCAGCTCCGAGATCTCCCGCGGGCTCGACCTCTTCGAGCTGACGCCGAGCGCGTTCGTCTCGCAGAACGAGATCGACGCGGCGAAGACGGTACACTTCGACTACCTGAACACGCAGGGACAGCCCAAGCTGGTGTGGCCGCCGAGCTTCTCGCTGGCCCGCGCCTACGTCGACCAGCTCGAGCGCTCGAACGGCCTCTCGGCCGACCGGATCTCCGCCGTGCGGAGCGCCCTGGCGAGCGCCGAGCGGGCGTCGGGCGCCCCGCGGGGGGACGCGCTGACCCAGCTCGCCACGGAGCTCGACGGCGACGCGAGCGGGGCCGGCGACGGTGCCAAGGTGCGCCTGCTCGCCGGCGCCGTGAGGGAGCTGGCGGCAACGTCGCGCTGAACGCGGGTTCGGCGAGCGTGGCCCGGCGAAGCCGGCGCCGCATTCTCGGGCTCGCGCACTCGAGCTTCGGTGTAAGACGTGAGGCCCTCATGCCCGACTATCCGGCCGCCGACCTGCGCGACGATTCCCTGCGCGCCTGCGAGGCGGCCCTCCGGCAGGCCCAGCTCGCGGGCGACGTCGCCGCACTCGAGCGCCTCGTGGACGACGCGCTCGTCTTCACCGGCCCGGACGGCGCCGTCTACGGGAAGTCGGACGACCTGGACGCCCACCGGCAGGGCTGGGTGCGCATCACTCGCCTCGAGCCGAGCGAGGAGCGCATCCAGCGCTTCGGGACCGTCGCCGTGGTCAGCGTGCGGATGGAGATGGCCGGCGCCTTCCGCGGCGCACCGTTCGCCGGGCCGTTCCGCTACACCCGCGTCTGGCGAGAGGGCCCAGGCGGGTGGCGCGTCGTGGCGGGGCACGTGAGTCCAGTGCAGCCCTGAGCGCGCCACCCGCCCCGAACGCTCACCCCTTGCACATCTAAGGGAAGCGTCGCACTCTCTCCCTTAGACCCGCATAGGGAGCGCCGGCCGACCCGGCCGGCGCGCCACCGCGACGAGGGAGGCTTCGTGTTCGCCAAGGATTCCGGGCTGCTGCAGGGCACGCTCGAGCTGCTCGTGCTCAAGACGCTCTCCTGGGGACCGATGCACGGCTACGGCATCGCCAGTTGGATCGAGAGCGCCACCGGCGACGTGCTGCGCGTCGAGGAGGGCTCGCTCTACCCCGCCCTCTACCGCATGACGCGAAAGGGCTGGATCGAGGCCGAGTGGGGCACGTCGGAGAACAATCGCAAGGCGAAGTTCTACCGCCTGACGAGTGAGGGGCGGCGGCAGTACCGCGCGCAGACCTCCGGGTGGCAGCGGCTCGCGTCGGCCGTCAACCAGGCCATCGGCACCACGCGGGCGCCGAGCTGGGCGAGGTGACGATGCGCGACGAGCCCTCCCACCCCCGCCGCGTCCGCGTCTTCCCGTCCAAGCCGCAGGCCGAGGTCGACGACGAGCTGGCCTTCCACCTGGAGCAGCGGGTCCGCGACTACGTGGCGCGCGGCATGGACCCGGCGGCGGCCCGCGCCGCGGCGCTCGAGCGCTTTGGCGACCTGCACGGCGTGCGGAGCGAATGCACCGAGCTGCTCGAGGCGGACCGGCGCGCCACGCGCCGGCGCGACTGGCTCGACGATCTCCGGCAGGACCTGCGCTTCGGCGTCCGGTCAGCGCTGCGCGCCCCGCTCTTCTCGCTGCTCGCCGTCGTCACGCTCGCCCTCGGCATCGGCGCCAACGCCGCCGTCTTCGGCGTGGTGAAGTCGGTGCTGCTCGACGCCCTGCCCTACGCCGACGCGGACCGCCTCGTGCGCATCTTCTCGCGCTGGGCCCAGGCGCCGTCGGAGCGGCAGTCCGTGAGCCCCGGCGTGGCGACGGACTTCGCGGAGCGTCTGCGCTCCCTGTCGAGCGTGGCGGCGTTCAACTTCTCGACGTTCGACGTCGCCTACGTCGACGCGGCGGGGCCGCGAGTGCTGTCGGGCGCGCTCGTCGGGGGCGGGTTCTTCCCCACGCTCGGCGTGCGCGCCGCGCTCGGGCGGACGCTGACGGAGGCCGACGTCACCGCCCCCGTCGTGATGCTGAGCGATGCTGCCTGGCGGCGGGAGTTCGGCGGCGACCCGGGCGTCATCGGCAGGACGCTCCGGCTGGAGGGGGGCCCGTGCGAGGTCGTGGGCGTTCTCCCGCGCGGCTTCGTGGGGCCCATGGGCGACGCCGACCTCTGGTTCCCGCTCGATCTGGCGCCCCTGCTGCGCGACCCCGCGACGGCGCGCGACCAGCATTGGCTCGGCGTCGTCGGACGCCTGGCGCCCGGCGTCGGCATGGACGCGGCGCAACGGGAGATCGATCGGCTCGGCGTCGAGATGGCGCGCGAGCATCCGAAGACCGACGCCGGCCGGACCATCCTCGCCGTCCCGCTGCGAGATGCGATGGTCGGGGAGACGCGGACGCCGCTCCTCGTGCTCATGGCGAGCGCGGGACTCGTGCTCCTCATCACCTGCGCCAACCTCGCCGGCGCGCTGCTGTCGCGGACGATCTCGCGGCGAAAGGAGTTCGCCGTCCGCGCCGCCCTCGGCGCGGGGCGCGGGCGGCTGCTGCGGCAGCTCCTCACCGAGAGCGTGCTGCTCGCCGTCGCCGGCGCCGCGGTCGGGCTCCTGCTCGCGGTGCTGGGGCTCGGAACCTTGCGAAGGCTGGCGCTGCCGACGCTTCCGCCGTACGCGGACCTCTCGCTCGACACCGGCGCGGTACTCGTGACGCTGGTCGCCGCGCTGTGCACGGGCGGCGCGTTCGGCCTCGCGCCGGCGCTCGCCGCCGGGCGCTGGGAGCCACAGGGCACGCTCCGCGAGGAGACGCGCGGCTCGAGCGAGGGCCGGCGCTCGCGGCGGCTGCGCGGCGCGCTCGTGGCCGCCCAGATCGCGCTATCGCTCAGCCTTCTCGTCGGCGCCGGATTACTCGCCCGGAGCCTGTGGGCGATGACGCGCGCGCCGCTCGGCTTCGAGCCGGCGGGCGTGCTGACGGCTCGGGTGGAGCTCCCCAGGGCCGGCTACCCCACGCCGGAGGAGCGCGCCCTCTTCTTCCGGCAGCTCCAGGAGCGCCTCGCGGCGCTGCCCGGCGTCAACGGCGTCGCGAGCACGACCCAGATCGCATCGCCCACCATGAGCAGCAACATCCTCACGATCGCGGGCGTCCCGCTCGCGGGCGACGGGCCGACGTTCATCCCGTACATGGCCGTCTCGGACGACTACTTCCGGACGCTGGGGATCGCGCTGCTCCGGGGCCGCACGTTCGGCCCGCAGGACGCGCCGGAGTCGGCGCCGGCGGTGGTGATCAGCGAGACGATGGCGCGGCGCTACTGGCCGGCGGGCGGCGCCATCGGCGCGCGCATCCGCATCAGTCCGCACACCGCCGAGCGGTGGGGCGTGGTGGTCGGCATCGTTCGCGACGTTCGCGTCGATCCGGCGCTTCCCGCTCCGGAGCCGATGGCGTACGCATCGAACCGGCAAGACTTCCTCTGGAGCGGGCGCGACTTCGTGGTTCGCACGCAGGGGGACCCGCTCGCGCTCGTGCGCCTGATGCAGCGCGAACTGGCCGCGCTCGACCCGGCGGTGCCGCTCCGCGAGCCGAAGGCGTTGCGCGCGATCATGGACGAGCGCCTCGCGGGCCGGCGTCTCCCGGTGCTGCTCATGAGCGCATTCGGGGTGCTGGCGCTCGTCCTCGCGTCCGTAGGCGTCTACGCGATGTTCGCGAGCATGGCGGCGGCGCGGGAGCGGGAGTTCGGCGTACGCGTCGCCCTCGGGTCGAGCCGCGGCGCGATCGCCGGGCTGGTGCTCAGGCAGGGCGGCGTCTGGATGGCGGCCGGGCTGGCCGGCGGCGCCGTCGGCGTCGTGGTGGTCGCCCGGCTCGTCCGCAACCTGCTCTACGGGGTGGCGCCGTTCGACCCCGTGGCGCTCGGCGTCGCCCTCGTGACGCTGGTGGCGTGTGGAGCGGTCGCGCTGCTCGTGCCCGTGCGGCGGGCGACGCGGGTGGACCCGATCACGGTGCTGCGGTAGGGGTGGAGCGCGGCGTCCTCCGATCGGCGCGCGCTCAGGGCCGCCAGGCGGGCGAATGGTCGTCGCCGTGGCTCGCGGTCAGCCGGAGTAACCCGCTGCCGTCAGGCGCCACGACGTAGATGTCGGACTGCAGCGTGACCGCCGTCCGGTCGTAGCTCGCGAACGCGAGCCGCCCGCCGTCGGGCGACCAGTCGGGCGTGCCGTCCTCCGTATCCGCCGCGCGCACGCGCCGGACGTCCGTGCCGTCGGCGCGCATCACGTAGAGCTGCAGCGTCCCGTCCCGGTTGCTCACGAAGGCGATGCTCCCGCCATCCGGCGCCCACACGGGGCTGACGTCGAACGCGGGGTTGCTCGAAAGCGCGCGGTTTCCTGTCCCGTCGGCGTTCACGACGAAGATGTCCGACCCGCCGTCACCAGTGCCGCGGTACACGAGCCTCGTGCCGTCCGGCGACCACCGCGGGCCCGTCCCGCTCCCAATCCGGACTGGCTTCGTCCCGTCGGCGTTCATCACGTAGACGGCGAACGGCCCGTCGCGCTTGGTCGTGAAGGCGATGCGCGTCCCGTCCGGCAACCACGCCGGGTCCATGTCCCGCCCCCGACGCGTCGTGAGGCGGCGGAGGCTCGTCCCGTCGGACCGGACGACGTACAGCTCCGTGTCGCCGTCGCGGTCGGAGGCGAAGGCGATCTCCCGCGCCGAGCAGATGACGGCGAAGCCGACCAGCAAGAGCTCGGCGGGCCTCACGATCGCGGTCCGCGTCGGACCGCCGTCGACGGCACAGTTGCTGGAGACGCCGCCGACGGTCACCGTGTGCGCGCCTACCCCGAGCTCGTCCACCGTCCTGCTGCCGTCGCGGTCGACGGTCATCGGCTCCCGCCCGTCGACGCGCACCGTGTAGCCGTTGACGTCCAGATCCACGCCGGTCGTCGTCACGGCCACGGTGAGGGTGCCCGGCGGGAGTGGCTTCGTCGCGCCGTCGCCACAGCCGGAGGCGGTCAGGGCGGTGAGGAGGAGGAGAGGCGTCGCCGGGCGCCGCACAGGGCGTGGCGAGCCACTGCGTGAACGGCCCGACCCGCGAGTACGTGTCGCGCGCATTCCGAGAGAGACGGAGGAAACGAGGCGGACCAGCGGGTGCGGCGCGGCTCGCGGAGGTACCGTCCGCCTCGGTCGTGCACTTCCCGACGTGGCGGTGAGATTGATTCGCCCGCGGGCACCACCTCCCCGCGCGCTCGCTAGGATGCGGAGGACTGGCGATCGCGGCAAGAGACGAGGTGCCCGACGGACTGAGGACAATTCGACCGCGCGCCTAACGGCGAATGCTCCTTACGCGGCCTCGCCGCAGAGCGTTGTGCGCTTGCCGACCAACGCTGCGCGTCGCTCGGCCGCCTCGCGCGGTTACGCCTGTATGCCCGTCGAGATAGCCGGGAAGGCCCCTGAGCCGCGGCCGCGGCGCGGCCGGGCGAGGGCGTTGCGGTAGCGGGAATCGCCGCGACAGGTGGCGCGCGGCGAGCGAGGGCTTACCATTGAGCATGATTGCGCCTCTCCGGAAACTGGAGGGCCGGCCGCACGAGCGCGGCGAGCCGAGAGAGGCGGCGTAGCGGCGCGCACCGACGGAGGGCAGCTCTCGTGTCGAGCATCCACATCTCGGACAAGCCGGACGCGGCCACCGGCCGCCTGTGCTGCTGGTGGAACGTTCGATGACCACGGCCGACGCGCTCCACCAGGGCCGGGAGTCCTTCGAGCGCCAGGCCTGGGGGGACGCCTACGCCTGGCTCTCGGCCGCGGACCGCGAGAGGGCGCTCGAGCCAGAGGACCTCCAGCGGCTGGCGACGGCCGCGTACCTCGTCGGCAAGGACGACGAGAGCGCCGACACGTTGACCCGCGCGCATAACGAGTTCCAGAGCCGGGGCGAGGCCGAGCGAGCCGCGCGGTGCGCGTTCTGGCTGGGCTTCATGCTGCTGAACAAGGGCGAGCTGGCCCGCGGTGGCGGATGGCTCGGCCGCGCGCGCCGGCTGCTCGACGACGGCGCGCGCGACTGCGTCGAGCAGGGATATCTGCTCTGCCCGGTCGCGCGACAGTACGTCCTCGAGGGTGACGTCCCGACCGCGCACGCCACCTTCGCCCGGGCCGCCAGGATCGGCGACCGATTCCGCGACCCCGACCTGGTGGCGCTGGCCCGGCACGGTGAGGGCCGCACGCTGATCCGGTTGGGACGGATCGCCGAAGGCGTGGCGCTGCTCGACGAGGTCATGGTGTCCGTCACGGCGGGCGAGGTGTCGGCGCTGGTCGTCGGAAGCGTGTACTGCAGCGTGATCGAGGCATGTCACGACATCTTCGATCTGCGCCGAGCGCAGGAGTGGACGGCGGCGCTCGGCCGCTGGTGCGCGTCTCAGCCGGACTTGGTACCCTACCGCGGCCAGTGCCTGGTGCGTCGCGCCGAGATAATGCAGCTGCACGGCGCCTGGCCGGACGCGATGGACGAAACGCGGCGGGCCTGCGAATGGCTCTCCCAACCGCCAGGGCAGCGAGCGCTCGGGCTGGCGCTCTACCAGCAGGCCGAGCTCCACCGGTTGCGCGGCGAGTTCGCGAGAGCCGAAGAGGGATACCGCCAGGCCAGCCAATTGGGCTGCACGCCAGAGCCCGGCCTGGCGCTGCTCCGGCTGGCCCAGGGGCAGGTCGACGCCGCGCTGG
>Ga0307411_10000047_pt1 | contig 35825 bp, 17 predicted proteins | sample DK1Ometagenome_2_FD_203712 | JGI IMG/M metagenome (GOLD analysis project Ga0307411, IMG submission 203712) | Maize rhizosphere microbial communities from greenhouse at UC Davis, California, United States - DK15-O-1 | ecosystem: Host-associated > Plants > Roots > Rhizosphere > Soil | place: USA...
GCACGCGGTGGTTCTTCTTCGCCAAAGCCGGCTATGGAGATGGCCCCGCCGCGGCGGACTTCGAGGACCGACCCTGGCGCCGCGTCGACCTGCCGCACGACTGGGCCGTGGAGCTGCCATTCAGCTCCCGCGGCAGCTCGCAGCACGGCATGAAGGCCGTTGGCCGCGGCTTCCCCGAGAACAGCGTCGGCTGGTACCGGCGTGAGCTGTCCATCCCCGCATCGGCGCGCGGCCAGCGCATTGCGCTCGAATTCGACGGCGTGTTCCGCGACAGCGTCGTCTGGGTCAACGGCCACTATCTGCACCGCGAGGCCAGCGGCTATTCGGGCTTCCAGGTCGACATCAGCGACTACCTGAACTTCGGCGGCCGCAACGTCGTCGCGGTGCGCGTGGATGCCACCACGCAGGAAGGCTGGTGGTACGAAGGCGCGGGCATCTACCGCCACGTCTGGCTGACGCAGACCGGGCCGCTGCACGTGGCGCCCCAGGGCAGCTTCGTGCGCGCCACCGTCGCAGGCGACCGCGCCGAGGTGGCCGTCGACACCACGGTGCGCAACGGCGGCAATGCGGCCGAGTCCTTCAGCCTGGCGCACGAGCTGCGCGATCCCGAAGGCCGCGTCGTCGCCCGGGCCAGCGTGCCGGCCCGCCAGGTGGGCGCCGACGCCAGAGTCGACGTGACGGCGCGACTGAGCGTCAAGTCGCCGCAGCTGTGGTCACTTCAGACGCCGCAGCGCTACACGCTGACAACCCTCGTCAAGCGCGGCACCGAGGTCGTCGACCGTGTCGACACGCCCTTCGGCATCCGCACGATCCGCTTCGACGCCAACCAGGGGTTCCTCCTCAACGGCCGCCACGTCAAGCTGCACGGCGTCAACAACCATCAGGACCATGCCGGCATCGGCATCGCGCTGCCGGACGGCATGCACGAGGCGCGGTTGAAGATGCTTAAAGGCATGGGCGTGAACGCCATCCGCTCGGCGCACCATCCGGCCACGCCCGAGCTGCTGGACGCCTGCGACCGGCTGGGCATCCTCGTCATCGACGAGCACCGCATGATGGGCACCGCGCCGCAGATCCGCGACGAGCTGGAGCGCATGGTGCGGCGCAACCGAAACCACCCGTCGATCATCCTGTGGTCGGTGGGCAACGAGGAATGGGCCATCGAGAACACCAAGATCGGCACCCGTCTCGCGCAGCAGATGCAGGCCATCGTGCGCCGCCTGGACCCGACGCGCCCCGCGACGCTGGCCGCCTCCAGCTCGGGCCAGGCCGAGGGCACATCGGTCGGCTCGCAGGTCATCGGCTTCAACTACAAGGGCCAGCATGACATCGACGCGATGCACCGGCGCTTCCCCGACCGGCCGATGGTCGTCACCGAGGAAGGCCTGACCTACGCGACGCGAGGCATCTACGCCGACGACCCGGTCCGTGCGCACATCGCCGCCTACGACAAGCGCTCCGGCGGCGACTCGACCTCGACCGTCGAGGAGGCCTGGCGCTTCAACGCCGAGCGCCCCTTCCTGGCCGGCGTGTTCTTCTGGACCGGCTTCGACTACCGCGGCGAGACCACACCCTTTGGCTGGCCTGCCGTCTCGTCGCAGTTCGGCATGATGGACACGACCGGCGCGCTGAAGGACAGCGGCCAGTACCTGAAGGCCGCCTGGACCGCCGAGCCCATGGTGCACGTGCTGCCGCACTGGAACTGGCCGGGCCGCGAAGGCCAGCCCATCGACGTGCGCGTCTACGCCAACACCGACGAGGTGGAGCTGCTGCTGAACGGCAGTTCGCTCGGCCGCAAGGCGCTGCAACGCTACGGCCAACTGAAGTGGGCCGTGCCCTATGCACCGGGCAGCCTGACCGCGCGCGGCTACAAGGGCGGTCAGCTTGTCACCACCCAGACCGTGGCCACCACGGGCGACGGCACCGCGGTGCGGCTGACCGTGGACCGCACGCGGCTGCGCGCCGGTGGCGATGATGTGGCGCTGGTCACCGTGAACGTCGTCGACGGCGAAGGCCGTGTCGTCCCGACCGCCGGCCACCGCGTCGCCTTCGAGACCAGCGGGCCGGTGCGGCTCATCGGCATGGGCAACGGCGACCCCGGTTCGCACGAGGCCGACCGGCCTGCTGAACTGCACCGTTACGCCGCCGCCACTGGCTGGCGCCACCGCAGCATCGCCCGGCCCGAGGACGCGGCCGCGTTGATGGCCACGGCAGGCGACACCGGCTGGGGCGACCCCTTCGCCTGGGTGCCGCCCGAGAAGCGGCCAGCCGACACCGCCTGGAACATGGTGCAGGCCACCATCAAACGCACGGCGCCGGCCGGCGAACGCCAGGTGCTGCTGCTCGGCGAGGTCGCGCCGGGCGTGCAGTTCCATCTCGACGGCCGCGCCGTCACGCCGCGCGAGGAAGGCGGCATGGCGGCCATCGAACTCGACCCGGCCGCTGGGCGCGAGGCCACGCTGACCGCCGTCTTCCCGACGCCGGCCAGTGGCACCCGCGCGCTGTTCGACGCCGCACAGAGCGGCCGCCGCTGGGCGACGCTGCGCACCACCACACCGGCTGCACCGTGGCAGCGCAGCGTGTTCAACGGCCATGCGCAGGTGATCCTGCAGTCCACCGGCAAGACGGGGGACAGCGGCCGCGCGACGCTGCGTGCCGTCAGCGACGGCCTGACGGCCGCGACGGCGGCGATCGAGGTCTTTTGAGAACCACAGACAGATTCACACCGTCCATGCGACGCGCCAGCCTTGGAAGACAGCGCGCCGATGAACCTCACGGGCTGCCGGACAACAGCCGAACGTCAGAAGAAAACCCATGAACCCGCCCTCTCACGACCCCGCCCGGCCCACAGCCGAATCCGCACAGCGGCCGCAATGGCAGCGCCGCCACAACGGCTACGCTCTGATCGTCGCGGTGCTCATCCATGTCGCGTTGCTGGTGGCGGTGCTGTCGTGGCGCTCGCGGGTGCCACCTCCCGAGAAGCCGCGCAACATGGACATGAAGATCGTCCAGCCGAAGACGCCGCCGAAGGCGCCCGAGCCCCCGCCGCCGCCGCCAAAAATCCCCGATCTGGCGCCGCTGGCCATACCCGATCTCCCGGTGATCGAAGTCCGCAAGGTCGAACCCGGACCGACCTCGCCTCCGCCCCCTACGCCTCCCGCGCCTCCGGCGGCCCCTGCTCCGCCACCGCCGCCGCCCGCACCGGCGCCGGCTCCTGCCGTGGCCAGCACGCCGGTGCCTCCCAAGCTGTTTGAAGAATGCAGCGACTCGCCGGATCGCAAGATGATTGCCGAGGTGTACCGCCTGCGACCGAGCTTCAAGTCGGTGAGGGACATCCGCCGGCTCAAACCCGTCAAGACCGTCTGCCTGGCCCAGCTCGACGTCACGCCACGCAAGTTCAGTGACGGGTTCCCGGGGCTGGACGTGAGTGAATGGTTCGCGCTGGACATCCGCTTCACCGTCAACATCCCGGGGGACATCACGATGGATGTCATGCTGCTGGCTGATGACGGCGCCATCCTCACGGTGGACGATGTGGAGGTGATCAACAACGACGGCATCCACGCGCCGGAACCGGTGGCGGCCACCGTGAAGCTGGCCAAGGGCCTGCGCAACTTCCGCGTGCGCTATTTCCAGGGGCCGGCGCCGGACCTGGCGCTGATGTTGGCCTGGAAGAAGCCCGGAACGCCCGACGCAGACTATCGGTACATCCCACTCCGACTGATCGGGCGCCCCGAAGCCGCTTCGGCGCCGGGATAGGCTGGTTACGGCCCAACGCTCCAGCCGAACGGAGTCAAGGGATTCGCAAGACGCGGGCGAGCTTCAAGCTCCGCATCGGATTCCGCGACCGAGCCGCAATGGCAACCGCTTCTTCCATCGCTTCGGCCCGACCATCCACAACCGGCCGCTCTGAACGTATGGGCTGCGGATGTGCGCGTCGACCCCGGGCTGCCGCCGTACGTGGCTTGGCACATCGATCTAGGCGCGAGCTGAGGGGGCCCGACGCAGCCGATGCGGCGGTGCAAGGGAGGTACTGCGTGGACCGCTTACAGACAGCGCACCTACGCCTTCAGGGCGTTGGAGGTTTTTGTTTAAGCCCTTGCTCGAACACGTCTCGTTCAGGCGAACCCAGCGCGTCAATATCACCTTTGGCCTCGCCAATCGCACGTGTATGCAGGCAACGACTTGTCCTCAACGCCTCGCCGACCTCGCCGATTGCATACACCAGGTAGGTCTGACCGACTTGAAAGTCCACACCACACATGGTGACCTGAGACTCGGTTCGGACGATCAATTCGTCCGCGGCGGCCCCCTTCCATGACTTGAACACCCGGAAGCGGACCGCAAGTCCCCCTTGCTCGCAAAGGGCGACTCGCTTGCGAACGGAAATCAGGGGCCGGCAATCGCTCGGTCGCTCGGCCGATGAGTCAATCCACTTCGTTTCGAGTGTGACGGCGGTGACCAGCCCCGTAAACACCGCGGCCGCCGCGTCCCGCTCGCGTTCCGGCGCGCGCTCCCGCCATATGCAACTGCACGCGTTGGAAGTACCGGGCTGAGCGATCAGCGCGACGACCATCACACCTGTAGCGATTGAACCTCGCATCTTTTCCTCGGACTTTCCAGACAAGATGACTTCCTGAGCCGAGGCGGCGGGCAGCTCACGAGGCTCACTCCTCCAAAGCGACCACCATCACGGCCTTGGCAGGCACCTTGATCGACAGCTTGCCGCCCGAGGCACGCGCACTGAACGCGGCGGGCTTGATGACCTGCGGGTTCTGGAACGTGTTGTGCGCGTCCATCGCAGCGGAGGTCAGCACCTTGCCGGTCGCACCGTTGGCCTTCGTGCCGGCGGCGTTGACGGCGACCTCCACCGCCTTGTGCGGGTCGGTATTGACCAGCGACACGTAGACCTTGCCGTCCTTGGCACGCGCCGCCGAAGCGCTCACGCCCGGAATGGTCGTGGCGCCCAGCGTGTAGCTGGTGTTGTCCTTGACGGCCAGCGGCAGCGACTTGGCATCTTGGAACGGCACGTACATCTGGAACGCGTAGTAGGTCGGGGTCAGGACCATCTTCTCCTTGTCCGTCAGGATCATCGCTTGCAGGACGTTGACCATCTGGGCGATGGTCGTCATGGGGACCCGCTCCGCATGCTCATGGAAGATGTGGAAATTGAGCGCCGCCACCAGCGCGTCGCGCAGGGAGTTCTGCTGGAACAGCCCGCCTCGGGGGTTCACTTCGTCATACCAAGTGCCCCACTCGTCGATCATCAGTCCGATCTTCTTCTCGGGGTCGTTCTTGTCCAACACGGCCACGTGATCCTTGATCAGCTGGTCCATCTTCATGGTATTGGCCAGGGTCGAGATCCATTCGTCTTCCTTGAATCCCAGGTCCTTGCCCTTGACCTCCCATTTGCCGGTCGGGACGGTGTACTGGTGGACGGTGATGCCGATCGTGCGGCCCTTGAGTTCCTTGCTCAGGACCTGGGTCCACGCGGTGTCGAAGCCGCTGCCGCCGCTGGCGATCATCTTCGGCCGGGCCTTCTCGGGCGCCCACAGGAAGTGCTCGTAGTTGCTGTACAGGTTCGCGTAGTACTCCGGCTTCATGTTGCCGCCGCAGCCCCACAACTCATTGCCGATGCCGAAGTAGGCGACCTTGAACGGCTTCTCGCGGCCGTTCTGCGCACGCAGCCGGGCCAGCGGCGAGCCACCTTCCGCCGTCATGTACTGGACCCAATCGGCCATCTCCTGCACGGTGCCGGTCCCGACGTTGCCGTTGACGTAGGCGTCCGCGCCGATCATCTCGATCAGGTCGAAGAACTCGTGCGTACCGACGGCGTTGATCTCTTCGACCTTGTCCCCCCAGACGTTGCTCGGGCGCTTGTCCTGCGGGCCGATGCCGTCGCGCCAGTGGTAGGTGTCGGCGAAGCAGCCGCCCGGCCAGCGCACCAGCGGCACCTGCAAGGCCTTGAGCGCGCCGACGACGTCATTGCGCCAGCCCCGGGTGTTGGGGATGCTCGACTTCGTGCCGACCCACATGCCTTCGTAGACACCGGTGCCGAGGTGTTCGGCGAACTGGCCGTAGACGTACTTGTTGATGACCGGGCCGGGCTTGCCGGCGTCGATGTGGATGCTGACCGGGTTGGCGGCAAAGGCAGGTGCAGTGATCATGCCGAGAATGGCGAGGCTATGTTTGATTTTGTTCATACAAAGAGTGCGGACAGCTACAAAGCCGTCACGTGGTTTGGGCGCAATGAATCCGTCGATTCGTTGTTTTTATTTTTTCCAGCGCGTTAATCTGTCGTTTTGCCCGCAGGCAAGGCGCCTTGAGAGAATTTCCAGTAATCGAACTTGAACAGTTCTTCGCCAGCCGCGCCGCGGAATACGAAGAAGAGGTCATGGACACCGGAGGCGCCGGAAATCTCCGTCCATTGCTGCTTCCATTCCCCGCCGGCTTCCGATACCGCCAGGGTGCCGATCAACTGGCCATCGAGTTTGCCCAGACGAATCTCGATCTTCGCCCTGCTGGCCTCATTGGCCTTGGCCGTGCTGGAGAGGCTGGCCGTGAAGGCGCGCGCGCCGGTGGCGCCGAAATCAACGTTTCGTACCTGGATATAGTCCCGGTCGTGGATGTCGCGCACATTCTGGCCGCCCGCGCTGCTGGGCTCGATCTTGACGCCGGAAGACCAGGCGATGGTTTCGGCTTCCACTCGCTTGTAGGGATCGAGGGTACCAACCGGTGCCGGCCCTTCCTTGGTCGGCTGCACCACCGGCACAGTGCCATCGGGGTTGAATTTCAACTCATCGACGCAGACGGAACGTTTGAAACCATCGCCTCCCGGAAGCGCGGCGTTGTGATAGAAAAGGTAGGTCTTTCCTTTGTAATCGACCACGCCGGGGTGGTTGGTGAAGGCGCTTTGCGGGGCCATGACGGGGCCACCGTAAGTCCACGGCCCCTGTGGTGTGGGCCCGGTGGAATAACCGAGAGGCTCAGGGAGCGGCCCAGCGGCGAAGAACAGGTAGTGGCGATCATTGCGCTTGTAAAGCCAGGGGCCTTCTTCGTAAGACGTGCCGCGTTTTGCATCCGCAGGAATGCGCTCGCCCAAGGCCTTGATGGTCATCGGATGCCGAATGAGGCCGTTCTCCCCGACGCTGGTGTCGTAGGAAATCATGTCCTTGTTCAGTTTCACCGACCACAGATTGGGGTTGCCCCAGGCGAGATGGGCTTGGCCCGTGTCGTCGATATAAACGGTCGGATCGATACTGTCGTGTTCGGCGGCGATCAGCGGTTTCTTGAGGGGACTGGTGTAGGGACCGAGGGGATTGTCGGCCACCAGCACGCCAATACCGCGGCCTTGGACCGGGGCGTAGAGATACCATTTGCCGCCCCGCTCAATCACCTGGAGCGCCCAGGCGCCGTTATCAAACCCGTGCCAACCGGAGATTTCCTTGGCGGCCCAGGGAAGATCCCGGAGGGAGGCGATGGCGCCATGCTGGGTCCAATTCACCATGTCCGTGGTCGTCGAGACCACCCAGTTCTTCATATTGAAGTTATTGGCTTCCCCAACGTCTTCATCGTGGCCAGAAAATAGGTACAGCGTGCCGTTATGGACGATGGGGGCCGGGTCGGCCGTGTACATCGTTTGAATGATCGGGTTGAGCGCAAATGATGTCGCGGGCAGCAAAGCCAGCGCGGACAAGAGAACAACAGCGGGGAAGATTCGTTTTTTCATGACGAGCCGAAATCAGGAAGGTCGGGAAATCAGGTCGCGTCGTGTCAGCGGCCGTCTTTCGGCCCTGGCCCGACCCGGTAGTAATCAAAGTCCACGCGGCCGCCGGCCGTCTTCGTCGAGTAGTAGAAAAGGCCGAAGCGATAACCCATGAAGTGCGGGAAGGTGTAGGCCAGGCGCGAGGGGCGACCGATGGGCGTCCACGATTTGCCGTCGAGGCTGTAGGAGAACCGGGCCACTTCCGGCGCGGGCTGAAATTCCGTGTCGACCTTGAGGTGAACGCTTGTGCCAGACAGCGGCACGGCGGCGATTTCCTCGGGCTTGTCCGTTTCGGCGCTCACCACGACGAGGGATCTCTCGCCGTCGCTCATCTTGACGCCCACGAAACCGTACTGCCGCTGGAATGCGGCCAGGCCAGCCCAGTCGCCGTCCTTCATGCCGCTGACGTCGATGCTGGTGGTGGCCGAACTGCTCGGGCCGAAGGTGCGTTGCGTGAGGGTGTTGCGCGCCGCGAGCAATGTGGGAACGGTCCGGCTGGTGACGAAGCTCATGTGACCCGGGCGGTTGGTGAGCGACCAGTCACGCGGCTCGGGGTTGTGATTCCATTGCCAGGCCAGCGGCAAGGCGGGGTCGCCCGGGCGGCGGTCGAACTCGTCGGAGGCGACGATGCCGGCTGCGCCCGAGACACCCTGCTCGCCGGCGGGGAGGTCGAGTGTCATGGGCGCCTTGCCGTCTGTGCCCAGCACGGGCCAACCGTCCTTCCAGGTCACGGGCACGAGGTAGGGGATGCGGCCGACGGCGGCGTTGTCCTTGAAAAGATAGGCGTACCACTTGCCTTCGGGCGTGTCGATGAGACCGCCCTGTGCAATGCCCCGATCGTCGAGCGCGATGCGGCCCTCGTAGGGGCCGTCGATCTTGTCGGCACGGTGGACGATGACGGTGCGGGCCCAGCGGCTGCCGGGCGAGGCGATGTTGAAGAGGTAGTAGCGGCCGTTGATCTTGGAGATCTGCGAGCCCTCGCCCTTGAGCCCGCCCTGGTCGGCGCCGAAGAGGCCGTTGACGTGTTCGACGATGGTCTTGTTCACACCCCCGGGCTTGAAGCCGGAGAGATCGGATTTCAGTTCGATCAGCGAGATGCGACCGCTGCCGTAAACCATGTAGACGCGGCCGTCGTCATCGAAGAACAGGCTGTGATCGCCCAGGGAGGGCTCGAAGCTGGTCTCCTTCCACGGACCGCGCTCAGGATCGCGCGTCGTGTAGATGTGGGTGCGACCCGTGTTGGCCGAGAACGTCGAGGCATGGAACATGCCGTTGTGATAGCGCAGGCTGCTGGCCCAGGAGCCTTCCCCGTACGTGTTCTTGCCGTTGTCGAGGCGAAAGGCTTCGTTGTCGGCCAGGGTTTCATAGGCGTACGACGCCATGCGCCAGTTGACGAGGTCCGTCGACTTCATGATCGGCAGCCCCGGGCTCATGTGCATCGTCGTGCTGCTCATGTAGTAGGTCTTGCCTACACGGATGATGGCGATGTCCGGCACGTCGGCCCAGATGACGGGGTTGTGGGCACGGTTCGACTGTGGCCCCGCAAGGGCGCTGGCGCCGGGCGACGGTTCAGCGGCTGGCGCGGTTCCGCCGGCGAGCGCGGCACAGCAAAAGGCGACGAGGTGCAGGAATCTGGCAAGGCGCATGGTTGGAATGAAGTTCGTTGAGGATTTGCCCCGCGAAGCCCGGGCGGCAACTCAAACGGCGCTGGATTGCGGGTCTGACGCGGACGAAGGTCAGCGCGAGCCGCCGCCTGACTCGATCCGGTAGTAGTCAAAGTCCACACGGCCGCCGGCGGTCTTGGTCGAGTAATAGAACAGGCCGTAGCGGTAACCCATGAAGTGCGGGATGGTGTAGGTCAGGCGCGAGGGACGACCGATGGGGGTCCAGGTCTTGCCGTCCAGGCTGTAGGAGAAGCGGACGACTTCAGGCGCAGACTCGAAATCGCAGTCGACTTTGAGGTGCACGGTCTTGCCAGTGAGCGGCACGGAGGCGATCTCCTCCGGCTTGTCGCCATCGGCGCTCGCCATAACGAGAGACTTGGCGCCATCGCTCATCTTTACCGCGACGAAGCCATAGTGTTTCTGGAGCGCGGTCAGGCCGGCCAAGTCGCCGTCCTTCATGCCGCTCACGTCGATGCTGGTGGTGGCCGAACTGCGCGGGCCGACCGTCCGCTGGGTGAGGGTGTTCCGGGCCTCAAGCAGCGTGGGAACGGTCCGGCTGGTGGTGAAGCTCATGTGCCCCGGGCGCTTGGTGAGCGACCAGTCACGCGGCTCGGGGTTGTGATTCCATTGCCACGCGAGAGGCAGGTCGGGGTCGCCGGGCCGGCGATCGAATTCGTCGGAGGCGACGATGCCCGAGGCGCCGGAGACGCCCTGCGCGCCGGCAGGGATGTCCAGCGTCATGGCCACCTTGCCATCCTTGCCGAGCACGGGCCAACCGTCCTTCCAGGTCACCGGCACGAGGTAAGGAATGCGACCCACGGCGCCGTTGTCCTTGAAGAGATAGGCGTACCACTTGCCTTCCGGGGTGTCGATGAGGCCGCCCTGGGCGATGCCGCGGTCATCCAGCGCGATGCGCCCCTCGTAGGGGCCATCAATGCTGTCGGCACGATGGATGATGACGGTGCGGGCCCAGCGGCTGCCGGGCGAGGCGATGTTGAAGAGGTAGTAGCGGCCGTTGACCTTGGACAGCTGCGAGCCCTCGCCGCACAGGCCGCCCTGGTCGGCACCGAAGACGGCGTTGACGTGTTCGATGATGGGCTTGTTCACGCCGCCCGGTTTCGTTCCGGTCAGATCGGGTTTCAGCTCGGTGAGCATGATGCGGTTGCAGCCCCAGACCATGTAGACGCGGCCGTCGTCGTCGAAGAACAGGCTGTGGTCGTGCATCAAGGGTTCGAAGCTCGTCTCCTTCCACGGGCCGCGTTCCGGATCGCGCGTCGTGTAGACGTGGGTGCGTCCCCCGCTGGTGGCGGCGAACGTCGAGGCATAGAACATCCCGTCGTGGTAACGCAGGCTGCTGGCCCAGGAGCCGGCACCGTAGGCGTTCTTGCCGTTCTCAAGGCGGAAGGCTTCGTTGTCGGCCAGGGTCTGATAGGCGTAGGAGGCCATGCGCCAGTTCACCAGGTCCGTCGACTTCATGATCGGCAGGCCCGGGCTCATGTGCATCGTCGTGCTGCTCATGTAGTACGTCTTGCCGACACGGATGACGGCGATGTCCGGCACGTCGGCCCAGATGAGCGGATTGCGGGCGGGGGCCGCCTGTGCCGCTGGTACGGCCGGTGCTGCGTCAGCCGCCGCAACGGCGTGAGATGCGACGGAGAGGACAAGGCCCATCAGCAGTGAAAAAAGCGGCCGTCTCAGGCTGTTGGGTTGTTTATCCATGTTTTGTCTCCGTAGTAGTTGTTGCGAGCAAGGGCATCGGTCGACGCGGCATGCGGCCCGGCCTGCGCCTCTTCAGCGCGCCTAGCGCGCGTACAGCGCGAACGCGAAGTCTGCTGGGCGGCCGCTCTCCCGGTCCTTCAACGGCCGGTCGTCCATGCTGGCCTCGCCGTCGGCATAGACGTCGCTGCGGCTGGCGCGCAGATTGATCGTCAGCGCGTCCTTCTCGCCCTGCAGCGCCAGTGCGTAGCGGCGACCGGACTTCAGCACGACGGACGGATGGGCGCTGAAGTCGAAGCTCAGCAGCCCGGCGCCTTGCGGCCGGTAGGCGATGGCGAGGCCCTCGCCGGCGCCGAGCAGTTCGGTGCCGGCGTCCACGTCGCGCAGCGACAGGCGCAGGCTGCGCGTGGCGTCCGTGCCGTGGCCGTCGCCGGCGTACAGGCTGAGCCGGCCCAGCGCGATGTCGGCGCGCGGCACGAAGGTCTGCACCAGGCGCCTGGCACCGCCGCCGTCGCGGTGGAAGCCCACGGGTTCAGGCGCCTGCTCGAAAGGTTTGGCCACCGAGGCCAGCGCCGGGCTGCCCGGCCAGGTTTCGGGATAGCCCTGGGCGAACTGCTGGACGGCCACGCGCGGGTCGGAGCGGCCCGGGTCCGGCAGCGCCGGCACCTTGCCGGTGGGCGGCTGGGGCGGCTTGCTGATACCGGTCTCGGTCTGCGTGACGGGCCACATGCGGCCGTCGGCGTCGTAGTGGAGGTACTCCATCGTCACCGAGCGGCGGTTGCCGTTGCCGGTCGAACCGTCGGTCAGGGTCACCGAACCGTTGTGATAGAAGAGGTAGGACTGGCCCTTGAAGTCGTCGAGGATGCCGGCGTGGATGGTGAAGCTGTTCTTCGTTGGGCCGGTCAGCACGCCCTGGTAGGTCCAGGGGCCGCGCGGGCTGGGCGCGGTGGCATAGGACAGGTGCTCCCAGACGTTCTGGTGCGCCATCGAGGCGTACGTCATGTAGTACATCCCCTTGCGCTTGGACAGCCACGGCCCTTCGGTGTAGTTGGGCAGCGCGATCTTCTCGATGGGGCCATCCAGCTCGATCATGTTGGCCTTCAGCTTGGCCAGGTACAGCACCGGGTTGCCCCAGGCCAGCCAGGCGGTGCCGTCGTCGTCGATGAAGACGGTGGGATCGATGTCGTTCCAGTTGTAGGGGCTGGGCGTCGTCGCATCGGCAATAAGCGCCGAGCCGCGCGCGTCCTTGAACGGACCCAGCGGGTTGTCGGCCACCGCCACGCCGATGGCCTTGCCCTGGTGCGTGTCGTTGTGCTGCACGGTGGCGTAGTAGTAGAAGCGGCCGTCGCGCTGCACCACCTGTGCGGCCCAGGCGTCGCCCACCGCCCACTTGAAGTCGGTGGGCTTCATGAAGGCGCCGTGGGCGGTCCAGTGGCGCAGGTCCTTGGATGAATAGGCCAGCCACTCCTTCATGAGGAAGAAGTCGTCACCCTTGGCCTCGTCGCGGCCGACGTAGAGGTAGACCGTGTCGCCCACGCGCAGCGGCGAGGGGTCGGCCGTGAAGCGGTCGCGCAGCACCGGATTGGCGCCCGGCGCCGGTTCGGCGGCCGGCGCAGCCCCGCAGGTAATGGCGGCGCAGCAAAGGGCGATGCGGTGCAGGAGGCTGGGGAGTCGCATGGTCAGGTGTGAAACTTCGTTAGGTGGTTGCGGGTGAGGTGTCCACCCCAAGTGGCGCGCGCGTCAGTGCTGCCCTGTCTACTCCGACCAGACGAAGCGCGCGCCGTCGCTGTCGTCCGGCATCGGGCTGGCGCTGTCGGCACGGATATCGCGGGTCAGCGGATCGATGCGCAGGAAGCGGTGGGTAGCCAATGACATCAGCACCAGCTCGCCGGTCGGCGTTTCAATCCATTGGAAGCTTTGCGCCGTGCCCGGCTTACCGGCCACGAGCGTCACCGTTGCGTCCTCACCGACCGTGACATAGCGTCCGCCCGATCGCAGAGCGACGCGGCCCAACTTGCGGTCGACGATCTCGAACCGCGTCGGGACACCCGAAGCCAGGCGCCCACCGCTGGCCGCCAGTCCGGTGGTCGCGCGGAACGACGCCAGCCGGATCGATCGGCCATAGGGAATGGGCCGCATCAGCCCGCGGGTATGCGGCTGATGGATGTCGATGCTGTCGAAGTCGGCAAACCCGCCCTCGGCACCGGTCGTGCTGTAGTTGAACAGTCCATAGCGAACGCCCTGGAAGGTGAACGTCTGGTAGAGCAGCACGACCTCGTTGCCGATGGGCGTGAAGGTGATGCCGTCGAACGAGTAGCTGAAGCGCGCCCGTTCGGTGAGGAAGTCGCAGTCGGCTCGCAGCCAGATGCGCGTCCCGGTCATCTTCACCCGCACCCGCTGGTCCAGGCGCTGGTCATGAAAGACGACATTGAGTTCGTCGGTTAGCTTCTCGACGCCCAAGGTTGCATAGGGCAGATTGAGCAGCCCCAGGCCCGCCGTGTCGCCCGGCTTCAGGTTCGAGACATCAAGCGCGACGGTCGGCGTCGACATCGGCCCGATGGCCCGCTGCGTCAGCGTGTTGCGCGCGTCGTAGAACGAGGTCGCCGGCAGCGCGTGAAGGCGCAGGAAACCCGGCCGTTCCGACAACGACCACTTGCCGTCGACCGGGACATGGTTCCACTGCCACAGGGGCCGGAGCTGCCGCGCTGAAAAATCGTCGCTGCGCTGAAAGGGCACGCGCACCGGCTGCAGCTTCGCGGTCTTGGGCTTCACCCAGGTCCGCGGCGTGCGCGTCAGATTGCCCGGCAATCCGAAATAGGGCCAGCCGTCCTTCCAGGTGATCGGCGACAGGCTGAGGAGGCGACCGACGGAATTGAAATCCATCATGGAGAAGCCCCACCATTCGCCTGCAGGCGTCTGGACGATGCCGCCCTGATGCATCGCCAGGCTGTGTTTGGCGGCGGGGTCAGGACCCCAGGTCTCGAACGGTGGCTTGGGATTGCCCAGGCGCTTGCTCGACGCCATGCCGAAGTCCTCGTGCAGGCTGATCGATTGATGGACTTCGTAAGGGCCGAGTACATGATCCGCCCGCGCCGCCGGCATGCGAAAACCGCCCGCGTAGTTGGCGCTGATGATGTAGTACTTGCCGTCGATCTTGTAGAAGTGCGCGCCCTCCCCCATCCCGGCGTCCTTGGCGAACAGGACGCGCTCGGTGCCCGGCACGATGTCGGTCAGGTCTTCCGTCAGCTGGGCCAGGCGCATCGTCTGGTGGTCCCAGACGACATAGGCCTTGCCGTCGTCGTCGAACAGGACGGACAGGTCGTGGAAGCTGCGCTTCATCGGCGTGCGCGTCCACGGCCCCTTCGGATCGGTGGCGGTGAACATCTGGGTCGCCTGGCCGTTGACGTTCGAGAAGATGTAGAACTTGCCGTTGTGATACCGGAAGGACGGCGCCCAGATGCCCTGGCCGTAGATGTGGCTGCCGCCCTCCAGCCGGAAGGCCGGGCCGAGGTCGAGCTTGTCCACCGCGTAGGCGACGAACTCCCAATTGACCAGGTCCTGCGAGCGCAGGATCGGCAGGCCCGGCATGGTGTGCATGGTCGTGCCGGTCAGGTAGAACCACTCGCCGACGCGGATCAGGTCCGGATCGGAGAACTCGTCATAGAACAACGGATTGGTGAAGGTGCCGTTGCCGTTGTCCGGGGTCCAGGTCGTGGTCGTGGTCGTGGTCGACATGCTTTGGGGCGCGCTCGCCGCTTTACCGTCCCGCGTCATCACAGATGCCGGCGCCGCAAACGCAGTCAGCGCCAAGGCCAGGCAGAGCAGCAGTCCGCAAACAACAACTTCGGGCGATCTCGACCCACGTCGCATGACGCTTCACCTTTCAGGATGATCAGTTCGAGCTGACGCGGCGGGCGTGCAGCAGGCAATTTCTGATGGAGCCGCATGAGCTCAGGATGGAAGCGTCAACCCAGCGTCTTGAGCAGCGTGCGGTGGTGCGGCGGCATGCGCTCCACCGAGGCTTCGATGCCCTTGCGACGCTGGTCCAGCGCCGCCAACGCCCGCTCGCGCGGGATCTCGCCGTACACCGGGTCATGGCGCTCGGGCCAATGGTCCATGCCAGCATGGACGGCCAGCCAGCTGGTGGCGTCGAAACCCTCTTCGTCGTACTGGTGCAGCACGCCGTAACGCCGCCACAGCTCCAGCTTGAATGCCAGTGTCTCGGGCAGCTCCATCGTGGCCACGTGGCGCCACAGCGCGCTGTCGCGGCGGCGGGTCAGGCAGTAGTGCAGGATGATGAAGTCGCGGATGCGCGCGAAGCGGCGCGCGGCGCCGTCGTTGAACAGCGCCCGGTCGTTCCCGTCCAGCGGTCGACCGGCGGTCAACAGGGTCATGAGGCGGCTGATGCCGTCCTGGATCAGGTAGATGCTGGTGGACTCGAGCGGCTCCAGGAAGCCGGAGGACAGGCCGATGGCGACGACGTTGTGCACCCAGAAGCGTTCACGGTGGCCGGTGCTGAAGCGCAACAGCCGAGGCTCCGCCAGTGGCTTGCCGTCGAGCCGGGCCAGCAGCTGTTCGCGCGCACGATCCACGTCGATGAAGCGGCTCGCAAAAACGTGGCCGTGGCCGGTGCGGTTCTGCAGCGGAATGCGCCAGGCCCACCCACCTTCCAGCGCCGTGGCCTGGGTATACGGTGCCAGTTCTTCGCCGGTGCGTTCACAAGGGCAGGCCCATGCGCCGTCGACCGGCAGCCAGTGGCCGAAGTCGACGAAGGGCTCGTTCAGCGTCTTGCCCAGCAGCAGCGCGTGGAAGCCCGAGCAGTCGATGAAGAGATCGCCCTCGATGCGCCGGCCGTCATCCAGCTGCAGGGCCGCCACGCCGCCGTCGGCGCGTCGCGAGACATCGGCGATGCGGCCCAGCGTGTGACGCGCGCCGCGCTTGATTGCCAGCTCGCGCAGGAACGCCGCATACCTCACCGCATCGAAGTGGTAGGCGTATTTGAACTGCGCCTGCTCGTTGGGCAGAACGAAGCGCCCCTTCATCGCCATCACCGTGGGCACGCACTGCTGGCCCAGCGGTTCGGTCAGGCCCATGCGCCGATGTTGGGCCCACAGCGTCTGCGACCCGAACAGGTTGCCGAAATGACCGAAGGTGTGGAAGTAGTCCTGGCCCAGTTCCAGCCAATCGCCAAAGCGGATGCCGAGCTTGTAAGTGCCGTTCGTGGCACGCAGGAACTCGGTCTCGTCGATGCCCAGCAGCTGGTTGTATTCGCGAATCGATGGAAAGGTGGCCTCTCCGACGCCGACGATGCCGATCTCCTCGGACTCGACGACCTCCACGTTGACGCGGCCCTTCAGCCCCGTGACCAGGGCGGCGGCGGTCATCCAGCCGGCGCTGCCGCCACCGACGACCACGACGCGGTTAAAGCTGTTTGACATCTCGATGCTTCATCGAAAGAAACGGCCGGCGCTGACGCGCCGGCCGTCGCACAACGTGGGTCAGAACTCGTAGCGCACGTTCAGATCGTAGCTGCGGCCCGGGTTGAACCACTGGCGAGGCATTGCACCGATGTGCTGCTGCTGCGTCTGGCGCCTCACGACCTTGGTCAGATTCGTGACGTTGAGACCCACCTTCAAGTTCTCGTCGAAGTTGTAGTTGAATCCAGCGTCCCACTGGCCGCCGGCCTCCATCCACACCGGCAAGCCCCAGCCCACGTCGCGGGCGCCCGGGCGCGCCGGGTCGGCGCTGGTCGCGTTGGTGCCCTGGGTGCTGTTGGCGTTGACCGCCTGCAGGTAGCGGCTGCGCCAGTTGTAGGCCAGGCGCAGCGACAGCGGGCCCTTGTCGTACATCAGCGCAAAGTTGGCCGCGTGGCGCGACAGCTCCGGCAATGGCAGGTTCGAGAACGGCACGCCGTTGGTGTCGCAACCGTAGATGAACAGGCTGGCGTTGGTCGACGCGTTGCCGGCCGGGCAATACATGAGCCCGAAGTCGCGGTACAGCTTCTGCTTGCCGTCGATATAGGTGTAGTTCGCCTGCACGCCAAAGCCCTTGGCCCACTCAGGCAGCACGTCCTTGATCACTGGCAACTTGTCGAGGTAGGTCTGGCCCGCCAGCTCCATGCCCTTGATCTTGCCGCTCGCCACGTTGTCCGGCCCGGTGATGCCGAAGATCTGCGGATTGCCGCCCACGCTGTTGAAGCTGAGCGAGTAGACGCTCTTCATGATGATGTCCTTGACATCCTTGTAGAAGACCGTGCCGGTGATGGACTGGCCCGGCTTCGGGTACCACTCCAGCGACAGGTCGGCGTTGTTCGCAGTGATCGGCTTGAGCTTGACGTTGCCCTGGTTCTCGCCGCGGTAGCTGACGGTGTCGTTGTTCGAATCGTAGTTCTGCGACGCCGTCACGTACTCGCGCAGGTCACCAAAACCCGGGCGATAGATCGACTTCGACAGCGCCACCCGCGCTTGCAACTGGTCGGTGAAGTTCACCTTCACGTTCAACGACGGCAGGGACTTGGTGTACGAACTGTCCTTCTCGATCGGCCGTGTGAACGGGTCGAAGCGCGGCAGGTCGGGCGGCGTCTGGTTGCCGTATTCGGCCTTCAAGATCTCGTAGCCATGCGCCACCGCCTTGGAGCGCACGACGCGCACGCCGACGCTGCCCTCCACCGGCAACGCCCACTCTTCGAAGCCGAAGCGCAGCGAGCCGTAGATTGCTTGCGTATCCTCGCCATGGCGGCCGATGTTTCGCGGGTTGTCGTCGTAGGCCGCCGTCTTGAAACCGTGGTCCGTCCTGAATTTCTCTGTGTTGCAGTCCGCCAGGTTCTGCCCCATGTTCAGCGCAGCGGCGTCTACGCACTGCTGGTAGGCCACAGCGTTGAACAGGTTCTTGTAGCCGTCCGGGTAATCATTCGTGATCGCCATCGATGGGAAGACCACGTTGGGCAGCGCCGGGATCTTGCCTTTATAGAAGTTGCCGAACGTGTTCACGTCGACCGGCGCCAAGCCCGCGTAGACCGAACCTGGCTTCAGGAAGCCGAAGGAGGCGCGCGTCTGCCAGTTCTCGCCGTCGCTCGCGATCGGACCAGTTCCCGGGGTCTGGGTCGATTGCTTGACCTCCCACGAGTACGACGCCGAGTTCCAACTGCCGATATCCGGGTCGTTGCGCTGGGTGGTGGACTTGCGGCTGCTCAGGCGCGTGCCGACGCGCAGTTCGCGCAGCACCGGGTGGTCGAACTTGTAGCTGACGTCGGCCTTCCACGCGTAGAGGTCGGCCTTGGCCTTGCTCATCCCGCCGAACATCGAATCCCAGAAGTAGTTGGAGGGGTCGGCCAGCCGCGACGCCGCCACCTCGTCGAAGGTGATCTTCACCGGCCCGCCGCCACGGAAGTCGACGGTCGAACTGGGCACGAAGGTGTGCAGGAAGATGTTGAACCCCTTCTGGTCGAAGGTGGAGCGCACCCACTGCAGGTCGTTGCGCACGGCCAGGTTGTCGTTGACCTTCCAGTTGAAGTTCCACGCCAACTCGGCGGTGCGCGAGGTCTTGTTGGAGAAGCTGCGGTTGGTGGCGAACTCCATCCCGCCCTCGGCGTACATGTTCTGGCCCTTGGTGCCCGTAGGCGCCGACAGTCGGCCGTACTGCATGATGCCGTTGCTGTCGTAAACCCCGTCGGTGGCCGTGACGGCGTACGGCTTGTCCATGATGGAGAAAAGCGCCGCCTCGGTGTCGTACTGCTTGGAGCCGGACGCGAAGTAGGTCAGCGCCGACTGCATGTTGTTCTTCTTCCACTGCAGTGCCGCATACACACCCAGGCGCTTGGTGTCGCCATTGTTCGTGCGCCATGAGCCGGAGTCGGGCAGCCAGGTCGTCATGCCCTCGCGCCCGGCCACATCGGTGTGCGGGAAGAATGCGCCCACCTGCAGCGACTGGCCCATGTACGTCGAGTGGTTGTAGGCCAGGTCGACCAGCACGCCCCACTTGCCGGACTCGGCCTCCCACTGCGTGGTGTAGAGCCCGGAGATGCCCGGCGACGACTTGTAGCCGAGCTCGGTGTAGTTGGCCTTCATCGTCAGGAAGGCCTTGGTCTTGTTGAAGTCGAACGGCAGCCAGGTGCGCAGGTCGACCTGCCCGCTGATGCCGCCTTCGAGGCGGTCGGCCGACGGGTTCTTGTAGACGTCAACGCCTGCCATCAGTTCGGGCGGGACGTCATCCCAACTCAGCTCGCGCCCTGGCCAGCCTGCGGAGAACATCTCGCGGCCGTTCAGGTTGGAAGAGCCCCAGGTGAGGCCGCGCACGGCAATGCCCGAGCCTTCGACCGAGAAGTGCTCCGGGTCGCCGCGCGAGCGGTTGCGGTTCATCGTCACGCCCACCACACGCTGCAGCACCTCGGTGATGGATTTGTCCGGCAGCTTGCCGGCCTCCTCGGCGACGACCGAATCGACGATCTCGTCGGCGTTCTGCTTGATCTTCTGCGCGGTCTGCAGCGCGGCACGCTGGCCGGTCACAACCACCGTCTCGAGGCTGTCGGGTTTCTTGTCTTCGGTGGCCGGCGTCTGCGCTGCCGCGACGCCACCCACTGTCAATAGGATCATGTGAACCATGCCGCGATGGACTGCAGTGGTTCGGAACTGTTTTTTCATGATGTCTCCGTATTCCTTCGATGTTCTTGACGACGCGCCCCGACGTGGAGCTGCGGCTTGCTCTGGCACCGCATGCCACAGCCCCAGTGGTGATGCGCGTGATTCCTGTCCGAGGTGAGTCGCCCGCCTGTCGCGAGCGAGCCACCCTCGGGTCACGCGCCCGGCGAACCGGACGAACACGCACCGCAGGGCTGGCGGGGTTTACTGAATCGTGATGGCGCCCTTGATGGTCAAGTCCGAGATGTAGGACTTGAGCTCCGCAGGCGTGGGAGTGGGGGTGTCCGTGGGTTCGGGCTTGATGGTCGTGTTGGCGTCCATCAGCCAGAACCGCGTCCTGACGACGTTGGAGGACTTCAGCAGGGCCGCTGCCGACGTGCGCGAGGCCGCAATCTTTTCCAGCGCTGCCGCGAACGCGGCGGCGTTGGTCGGCTGACCCTTGGCGTCGTACGGATTCGGTAGCGTGCGGACGTCGTTGTCGAGTGACGCCCCCGTGACGTCGGCAAGTCCGCAGGTCTCGGTCACTGCAAAGTTGGTCAGCGGGACGGCATAGCTGATCGACCCGGGCTGCGGGGCGTACACCAAGGTGCTCAATGTCACATTGCAGGTGCCGTTGCGCTTGCCGAGGTCCAGATGGACGACGACGGGTTTGCTGGCCGACCACAAACCGCGGTTCATGCCGAGCGTGAAGCCGAGGGCCTGCTCGGTGGTCACCTGCAGTCCACCCGTGGTGTCGCCCGACGAATTGAAGCCGGTCAGGCCAGGCGCAAAGATGTCGATGCGGTTGAAGCTGTATTGCCAGCCGCCGGTGTACATGGTGTCGGGGATGCGTAGCGCCGAAGTCAAAGTCGAGCCGTCGTCGGACACGGTCCGGTAACACCAGTCGCCACCGCTGTTCGCGTCGCACCACTCCCATCCTGCGTTCAGAGGGCTGGCCCACGGATTGACCGTCACACCGCCACCCTGCTTGGTGCTCATCGAGTTGGACGTGCCTCGCCCGCTGCCCGGCGCGAAGCCGTCCGCCACGACCAGCGGATCGACGGCGATGAAGCGCTGCGTCGTCTGCTCTGCGTAGTCCGCGTTGCCGGCCTGTGTGGCCGAAACGGCGCAGGATCCCTTGGCCAGCAGTTGGAGGTTGTTGCCGCTGATGGTGCAGATGGTCGGCGTGGTGGATGAGAACGTCACCGGCAGTCCCGAACTTGCGGTCGCGCTCAACGGCACCGAAGTCGTCGCCGAACTCAGCACGTAGTCCGGCGGCGTGAACGTCACCTCCTGCCCATGCTTGAGCACATTGAACAGCTGGCTCGTCTCGTCGGCAGCTGCCCACTTGACGCCGCCCGCGTCGCCGCCTGCCTGGCTCGCGATGACCAGACACTCACCCGCGGCCAGCAGAGTGAGCTTGTTCTCCGCGACCGTGCAGGTCGCAGTCGTGCCGCTGCGGAAGCTGACCGGAAGGCCCGATGTGGCCGTTGCCACCAGCGTCGTGGGGCCGTTCAGCAGCGTGTTGCCGCCGGGGTAATTGAAGTTGATGACTTGCAGCCGGCCTTCCGAAGTGCCGCCGCCACCACCACCGCCACCGCCGCAGGCAGCCAACATCGAACACGCTGCCAAAAGCGTGAGCTTTCCTGCATGCGAAACCTTCTTCTGTGTCACGTTCTGTCTCCTGGTCTTGTAGTGATCTATCAACAATGCCGAGCGGCGTCTGGAAGGTCGGATCAGAAAGTGCCGGCCCCACCTGCCTGGCCGGGGCGCGCCGCCTTGGGCTGCACGCCAACGACCAGGCCAAGAAACCTGGAAGCTGCTACCGACTGTGGCGCGATCCTACATTTGGTCCGACCAATTGGAATCAGGGCTAACTCGCGGTCCGACCACTTGAATGAGAACCGATTGCACTGGCAACGTTGCGCTCGCGCCCCATCTTCCGAGGCGTCAGGCTCGTTATTCAGCCTTGAAATTTCGATCGACCGACCGACCGGTTTGGTTGCGCGCATCTCCATTGGTACAACCACTTGCGCACATGTCGCCATCCGGCGGGCCCGAAGGTCAGACCACATTCCGACGCCCCCCCAAGCGAGCTGCTACCACGGCGGCGAGCCATTCGTGGTAGCGATACATTCCGCTCCCGAACGCCACGGCAACCTCATCCCTCATGAATCACCACGCCCCGCTCGCACGCCACCTCGCTGAACAACCGACCGGCACAGGATCGAAGGAACTCACGACTCACGCGCCGTTCCGGCTCGGCCGCTGGCTGCCGTGGCTGCTGGCGCTGTCCGCTGCAGCGGCCCAGGCCGAAGTGAGGCTCGCCCAGGTGTTCGGCGAGCACATGGTCTTGCAGCGCGAGCAACCGATCCGCCTGTGGGGCTGGGCAAAGCCGGGACAGACGCTCGTCGTCGAGCTGGCCGGCCGCAAGGCCAGTGTGCGCGTGCCGGCCGACGGGCGCTGGGCCGTGCGGCTGCCGGCGCTGCCAGCGGGTGGCCCGCACCGGTTGGTCGTGGCGGGCGACCAGCGCGTCGAGCTGAAGGACGTGCTGATCGGCGATGTCTGGCTGCTGGGCGGCCAGTCCAACATGGAGTGGCCGCTGTCGGACACCGACACCGGCGCACTGGACGACGCGAGCCCGCAGAACGCGCAGCTGCGCCATCTGCGCGTGCCGCTGCGCGCCAGCCTCGCGCCGCAGCCCGACATCGCGCCGGCCGACTGGGCCGTGGCCGAGGCGGGCAAGGTGGGCAGCTTCAGTGCGGTGGGCTATTACTTCGCCCGCCAGATGCAACTCGTGCAGGGCGTGCCCATCGGCCTCATCAACACCGCCTGGGGCGGCTCACACCTGGAGACCTGGGTGCGGCGCGACGCTGCGCTGGCCGACCCGGACCTGGCGGGCGCGGTGCGCGCGTTGCCGGCCGACCTGGCGGCTTTCACTCAGTTGCGGCGTCAGCAGACCGAGGCCCTGCTGCAGCGCTGGCAGCCCGGGCTGGCCTGGGCGGGTGTGGACACCCGCCGCTGGTCGGAAGCAGGCGATATCGATGCGGACTGGCCGACGCTGCAGGCACCGCAGGTGTGGGAAGGCCAGGGCCTGGCGAATCTCGACGGCGTGGTCTGGATGCGGCGGCGCATCGAGCTCAGCGCGCAGCAGGCGGCCGGCGCGGCCATCCTGCACCTCGCCAAGGTGGACGACTGCGATGAAGTCTGGGTCAACGGCCAGCGCGTGGGCGGCCAGTGCGGCTACGACCAGCCACGCCGTTATGAGGTCGCGCAGGGGCTGCTGCGCACCGGCGCCAACTGGATCGCGGTGCGCATCACCGACACCGGCGGCGGCGGCGGCTTCCATGGCGACGCGGCAGCGATGCGGCTGGACACGCCCGCCGGCGCGGTCTCGCTGGCCGGCATGTGGCGCGCCCGCGTGGCCGAACCGCAGCTGACCGCCGGCCCCACGGCGAACGACGCCCCGACGCTGGCGTACAACGGCCTCATTGCGCCGCTGCAGGGCCTGGCCGTGCGCGGCGTGCTCTGGTACCAGGGCGAGAGCAACACCGGCCGGTCAGCGGCGTATGCGGGCGGCTTCCAGCGCCTGATCCAGGACTGGCGCAGCCAGTTCCAGCAGCCGCAGATGCCCTTCCTGTTCGTGCAGCTGGCCTCCTACCTGCCACTGCAGGACAACCGGCTGGGCCAGGGTGGCTGGGCCGAACTGCGCGACGCGCAGGCGCAAGCGCTGAAGCTGCCGCACACCGGCATGGCAGTGGCCATCGACGTGGGCGACGCCAACGACATCCACCCGCGCAACAAGCGCACGTTGGGCCTGCGCCTGGCAGCTTTGGCCCTGTATGACATGGGCCTGCGCCAGGCGCCGGCCAGTGGCCCACGCCTGGCGCATGTCGAGGTGAAGGGCAGCGAGCTGCGGTTGCGCCTCACGGCCACTGCGGGCGGGCTGCGCACGGCCCGCGCTGGAGAGGCCCCGCGCGGCTTCGCGCTGGCCGGCGCCGACCGCCGCTTCCACCCGGCGCAGGCACGCATCGAGGGTGACCACGTGGTAATGAGCAGCCCCTCGGTGCCCGCGCCCGTCGCGGCCCGCTATGCGTGGGTGGACAACGCCAGTGAGTCCAACCTCGTCGGTGGCGACGGCCTGCCCGCCGCGCCGTTCCGCAGCGACGACTGGGCGCTGGCGACGCAGGGCAGGCGCTACCCGGAGTAGGGCTTCAGCGGCTGCGCAGCGTCAGCTCGGCCGGCGCCAAGCCGTCGGCTTCGGCGCGCAGCTTGAACGGGCCCGCTTCGCCGCGGCGCCCGCGCACGATGACCAGCGCCTGACCGCCGAACGCCTCGCGGCTGGTCGACACGAAGGGCTCGAAGCTGGTGGCGTCCCCGTTGTCGGTGGCGACGATCTCGCCGGGGCCGTCGACGCTGAAGCGAATGCGCGGCGCGGACCGCGGCACGGTCTGGCCCGCCGCGTCGGCGATGCGCACTGTCACGAAGCTGAGGTCATTGCCGTCCGCGGCAATTTCGGCACGGTCCGCGGCCAGCGCGAGCCGGCTGGCCGCGCCTGCCGTCGCGACGCTCGCCGTGGCCCACGGCTTGCCTTGCCGATAGGCCATCAGCTTGAGCTCGCCCGGCTCGTAGGCGACGTCGTCCCAGCGCAGGCGGTACTCCAGCGGCCCCTTCTTGCGCCGCCCGAGGGACCGGCCGTTGAGGAACAGCTCGGCCTCATCCCCGGTCGTGAAGGCATGCACCGGCGTGACCTGGCCCACACGCTCCGGCCAGGTCCAGTGCGGCAGCAGGTGCGCCATCGGCAGCTCGGGCCGCCAGCGCGACTGGTAGAGCCAATAGCGATCCTTGGGGAAGCCGGCAAGGTCCACGATGCCGGAGTAGGAACTCCGCGAGGCGTAGTACGGCGTGGGCTCGCCAAGGTAGTCGAAGCCGGTCCAGACGAACTCGCCGGCCACGTAAGGGTGGCGGTCCAGCGCCGCGAACACCTTGTCGGCGGAGGCGCCGAAGTCCACCGCATGCAGCTCGTAGCCGCTGACCTGGCGGCTCGCCGAGTCGCCCCCGCGGCCGTCGCGCGTGATGGAGCTGTTGGCCTTCGCGACCGGGAAGAGGTAGACGCCGCGGCTGCTGAAGGCCGAGGCCGTTTCGCTGCTGACGATGAGCTTGTCGGGGAAGCGGGCGTGGAACAGGGGGTACTGCGGCGGCGTGCGGATGCGGTCCGTGCCTTCGAACTCCGGGTCCTGGCGGATGCCCTCGCCCTGATAGTTAAGGCTGATGACGTCGACCTCGGCGGGCAACGGCATGTCGGACTTGGCGAAGTTCATCGCCGTCGTCGTCGGTCGCGTCGGGTCCTCCTCGCGGGCGATCTCGTGCAGGCGGCGCGCCACCGTCGCGCCGTCGGTGCCGGTGTACTGCTCGCCGACCTCGTTGCCGATGCTCCACAGGATCACGGACGGGTGGTTGCGGTCGCGGCGCAGCATGGCGCGCAGGTCGGGCTCATGCCAGTCGGGGAAGACGAGGTGGAAGTCCAGCGGCGTCTTCTTGCGCTCCCACGAATCGAAGATCTCGTCGACGACCAGGAAGCCCATGCGGTCGGCCAGCTCCAGCAGCTCGGTCGCCGGCGGGTTGTGCGCCATGCGCAGCGCATTGGCGCCCATCGCCTGCAGGATCTCCAGCTGCCGCTCGGCCGCACGCCGGTTGAAGGCCGCGCCGAGGGCGCCGAGGTCGTGGTGGTTATTGACGCCGTGCAGCCGCACCGGCTGGCCGTTCACGTGCAGCCCCGTGTCGGCTTCAAAGCGCAGCGAGCGGATGCCGAACCGGGTCTCGTAGCGGTCCACCACGCGGCCGTCGCGCGTCACCCGTGTGACGGCCACGTAGCGGTGCGGCTGCTGTTGCGGCCGAGGGCCCCACAGGCGCGGCTTGGCGATGCGGGCCGATCCGGCGGCCACACCCTGCCCGCCCGCCGGCACGACGAGGCCTGCATGGGTGATGCGCGCCACCGCGCCACCCTGACGGCGGCCGTTGGAGTCAAGAGCGAAGAGCTCGGTCGCCACGTCGACGCGGGCGTCGCTGCGGCCACCGTTGTCGACACGGACTTCCAGCGCCACGGTGGCCTGCTCGGCCGAGACCTGCGGCGTGCGCACCTGCGTGCCCCATTGCGCGACATGGACGGGATCGGTCTTGGTCAGCCAGACGTTGCGGTATAGCCCCGCGCCGGGATACCAGCGCGCCGACTCCGGCGGGTTGTCCAGCCGGATGGCCAGCTGGTTCACGCCGCCGGGCTGGACATACGGCGTCAGGTTCAGCCGGAACGAGTTGTAGCCATAGGGCCAGCCGCCGACGAGCTTGCCGTTGAGCCAAACGGTGGCGTAAGACATCGCGCCGTCCACGTCCAGAAAGATCGCGCGCCCGCGGTCGGCGGCGGCAATGTCGAGCTTCTTGCGGTACCAGACCGGCCCCCAGGTCTGCAGCCGCCCCATACCGCCGTAGGGGCCGGTCTCCAGGAACGGGCCCTCGATGGCCCAGTCGTGCGGCAGCGTGACGGCGCGCCAGCCGCTGTCGTCGAAGCCGGCCTGCACGATGGGCAGGTCGCCGCCCGGGTGGCCGGGTGGGCGCGCATGGCGGCGGGCCGGATCCTTGATGAAGGCATTGGCGCTCGGCAGCACCCAGGGCTTGAGCACGCCGTCGCGCGCGCCCTTGGCCTGCTCGGCCGCCTCGGGCTGGGCGTCGGCCACCTTGCCGTCGGCTGACTGCATGAGCTCGGGCCGCAGGTCGTACATCAGCTGCGCCGTGGCACCGGCCGGGTCGCCGCGCTGGAACCGCCAACCGGTCTCGAGGTTGATGCGCTCGCGCGGCGACAGCTGCTCATGCACCCGGTCGGGCACCAGCCGCTGGGCGGCGGCGGGCCACACGCCCATGAACAGCAGGGCCAAGCCTGCAGCGGCGTGGCGCCACGGATTGCGGGGCATCGGGGAGTCTCCTGAGCTTTCTTTGACGGCGGCCGGCTCTCGCTGCGAGCTGCCCCGTGGAAAGACCAAAGATGGGGCCGGGCCTGGAAAGGAGATAACGATACCAACTCACGAGCGCTAGCGCTGCCCCGCCCCGCGCGCGTCTCTGCCGGGTGGCGTGGACTGGCTCCCATCAGCGACCGCCGCGACAAGCCCTGACGGGCCTGGGCGACGGTCGGCTTGGACGAACCTTGCCCAGCTTCAGAACGCTGCGCGCAGCGACACCGTGTAGCTTGGGCCCGGCTTGTACTCGTCGAACACCGCGCCAGGGAACTGCACATACGTGCGGCTGATCGCGTCGGTGGCATTCCAGACGCTCAGGTTGATGCTGGTGTCGTACTTGAAGCCGAAGGCCTGCTGCAGATTGATGCCGGCCGAGGCGTCGATCTGCGTGCGTGCCGTCGTCCACATGTAGGTGCCCGGCGAGGACAGGCCGACACTGGCGTTGACGATGTGCTCCGACGCGTACTGGCGCGAGACGCGGAAGCTCAGGCCGTTGCGCTCGTAATAGACCGTCAGGTTGTTCGTGCGCGGGGGCACGCCGGCCACGGGCAGCGCATTGGGCAGCGAGTCGGTCTGCTTCGTGTAGGTGTAGTTGGCCGTGAAGCCGAAGCCCTTGACCGGCAGCATGTCCAGGGGTTGCTGCCACGTCAGCTCAACGCCGCGCACCTTGAGCTTGTCAGAGATGTTGATGGGCTCGGTGATTTCCACCAGGTGGTTGGCGCGGCCGCCGCTGGCGTTGACCGCCTGCTGCTGCGCGTCGGTCAGGCCGATGGTGCCGTAGATCGCATCGAGCTGGGCCAGCGTGTAGGTCCGCAGGCGCGAGGCCGGGCGGCCCGTCAAGTCCTTGCCGAAGCCGCTGACCGCCACGTAGGCCTCGCGGCTCATGTAGTACTCGAGTGCCAGATCGAAGTTGTTGGCCTTGAAGGGCTTGAGGTTGGGGTTGGTCAGGTTGCCCTGACGTGCGCCCTGGTCGCCGATGGAGACGCGCGTCTGGCGCAGGTCGGCCGGGTTGGCGCGCGTCATGGACTTGGACGCCGATGCGCGGGCGATCAGGTCCGGCATCAGGTTGTAGGCCAGCGTGAACGACGGCAGCATGTTGGTGTACCGGATGGACTCGTAGGTCCACAGGCTGTTGTTGTCGTACAGGCCGCCGTTGGCCAGCCCGGTATTGCGCGGGTCGGCCAGCGCGGTCACCTCGCCGATGGTCTGCAGCGTGTCCGTGTAGCGCAGGCCGGCGTTGTAGCGCAGCGTGCGATTGAAGGGGCGCAGGATGCCGCTGATCTCGCCGTAGGCCGCATCGACCACTTCGCGGATGTAGCCGCCGCTGCCGTTGTTGAAGCCCTTGCGGATGTTGTCGCGGAAGTACTGGTAGTCGGTGTCCTTGGCGAACTTGTCCCAGTTGACGGTGATGAAGCCCTGGCTGGACGCCATCGCGTACTCGGGCACCTTCGCGTTGGGGACGACTGAGCCCAGGTAGGCCAGCGCCGGTGCGCCGGCGGTCGAGCCGGTGCCGAAGCCCGGATAGGCCGTCGCGGGCACCGCACCGGAGGTGGTGCGGCCGTCGCAGCCGGGCGACTGCAGCTGCGTGTTGGGCTGGAAGAAGCGGTAGTTCATGTTGCCGCCGCAGGCGACGTTCATCCAGGCGTCGGCCACCGCATAGCTGCGGTAGACGCGCTCGATGTCGTCGCGCGCCACGCCGGCCTTCACGTTGAACTTCTCGTCGCCCCACTTGACGTTGACGCGGCCGCCGCCGGTCGTGTTGCGGCGGTCGTAGAGGTCCATGCGCAGGCCCGACAGGCCCTGGCCCGCCTGGTGCCAACCAAAGTTGGCCGGGTCGTTGATGTTCAGGTTGCTGCCGTAGGTCGGCAGTTCGCCGGTGCGCGTGTTGTCGTAAGTGATGACCGAGTTGGGCGAGCGCGTAGCGAGCAGCACCGTGGGCATGTCACGGTAGAAGTCGCTGTAGGTCATGTTGAAGTGCGCGTCGATCGTCCAGTCGTCGTTGGGGCGCAGCTCAAAGCCCGGGTTGAAGCTCCAGAACTTGGTCTTCTCCTCCATCGGCCGGAACTCCAGCGACCAGAAGGTGTTGGCGAACGTCGCCTTTGTCAGTACGCAGCCGCTGGTGCAGTCGCTGCGGTCGAACTCCATGCCGATGGGGATGGGCGTGTTCGCGCGCGTGCCGGCGTTCATCGCGTTGTAGACCATCTTGTTGGACTTCTCGGCGGCCATCATGTCCAGATAGACGTCCCACTTCTCGTTGGGACGCCACTGCAGACTGACCACGCCGCTGGCGCGCTCGCGCTCGCCTTCGTAGTTCAGGTGCCGGCCCAGGCGGCCCATCAGCGCGTTGTCGATCTGCTTGATGTTGGCGCCGGGGTTCAGCGCCAGCAGCATGTCGCGGTTGATCTGCGCGCCGGGCACGAGGATGGGGCGGGCGAAGGCCGGCAGATCGGCCAGCGCCAGGCCCGACGGCACCGTGTCGGGGGTGGACTGCGAGCCGCCGCCGGTGTTGTTGGGGTTGTCGCTGGCCAGCGCCTGGAAGGACTTGAGCTGGAAGTTGCGCATGTCCACCGTCTGGAAGCCGGTGGTCCGGTACTTGGAGTGGCCCCAGGCCGCGCCGACGAGGGCGCCGAACTCGCCGAAGGTGCTGGAGCGCCAGGTGTTGCTGACCAGCGCCGAGCCGGTGTCGCTCAGCTTGCCCACCGTCTCGCGGTAGTTGCCGCTGAGCGTGAAGGCCGAACGGAAGCCCTGCTTGTCGAACGGCCGCACGCTGCGCATGTCGACCGTGCCGGCGATGCCGCCTTCGAGGATGCTGGCGCGCTGGCTCTTGTAGACCGTCGCGCTACGGAACAGCTCGGACGGCAGGAAGTCCATGTCGACCTCGCGGTTGGCGCTGATGTTGCCGCCCCAGGAGCCGGCCGAGGCAGACGCCATCGGCGCGCCGTTCAGCAGCACGCGGGTGAAGTTGGCGCCCATGCCGCGGATGGAGATGTTCATGCCCTCGCCGTCGATCGTGGCGCGGTTGACGCGCACGCCCGGCACGCGGGACAGCGAGTCGGCGATGCTGGCATCGGGGAACTTGCCGATGTCCTCGGCGAACACGGTCTCGCTGAGGCCCACGTCCTCGCGCTTCTCACGCGCTGAATTGGCCAGCGAGCTGCGATAGCCCGTCACCGTCACGGTATCCAGCGTGTTGGACTTGGCCTGCGGGGCAGAGGCCGGCGCAGCGGGGGGCGCTGGGGGCGTCTGCGCATAGGCGCTGGCGATCATGCCGGCCAGCGCCGTGGTAGCGAACACGTCGCGTGCCAGGGCCATGCGGCGCTGCCCTTCGCCCATCGAATTTCCAGTCATGTCTCGTCTCCATTTTTGACCCGTTCGGGCCTCTTGCTATGTGCGCCGCTGCTGCGGCAGCCTGGTTCCATTCTTGGTTTTCAAACAAGAATTGTTAACGCAATCATTTCAGTCTAGTCCGGGCGATATTTGGGCGGCCCCATGGTTTTCCCGGGTCGCGGCGCTGGTGTCGCTTCGGCGCCTAAAACGCCGTTTCACCACGCCGGCAGGCCTGCCCGCAAAGACGCGAAGTCAGGGACCGAGCGGCTCGAAATCCACCCACGCAAAGTCAGCCACCGCCGGCGTTGCCGTGGCGCTGAACGCGTACAGACCCATGTAGACGCCGGTGAAGCCGGTCGACGTCTCGGTGGAGAGCTGGTGCGTCGGGATCCGGCACAGCGGCCGCCAGTCCTGCGGCGCGCCGGCCGGGCGCCAAGCGAGCGTGTAGTGACCCGGCTCGGCCAGGGCCTGCAACTGCACGGGGCCGGGCGGCAATGCGGCACTGGCGAGCACGCGCGGCTGGTTCTTCAGCTGTTGAAAACACTCGACCCGTCGCTCCCGGCCGCCGGTCAGGCGCAGCTGCACGTGGTGCGACTCGTTCATCCGCAGCGCCAGGCCTGCGGCATCGCCGGCGTCGGCCGCGTTGAAGTCCACCTGCGTGGCGAAGCGCTGGTTCAGGCGTTCCTGGCGCCGCCCCATGAAGGCCGGCGTGCCGATGGTGTCCAGGCCGGTGCGGCCGCCGATCAGCCGCAACTGCCCGGGCCGTGCGGTCAGCGACCAACGCTCCTTCGCCAGCGTCCGCAGGAAGGTCCAGTGCGGTGGCAACTTGCGGTCGGCCGCGAAGGTTTCGCGCACCGGCGGCTGCGGCCAGGGCGCCCAGGCCGGCAGGCCGCGCGTGGGCTGCGGCTGCGCGAGCATGCGGTCCTGCCCGAGTTCGGGCCAATCGTCTTCACGCCAGCGCACCGGTGCCAGCAGCGTTTCGCGCCCGATGTGGTGGTGCCGTCCGCCGTCGGCTGCCTGCGGCCGGATGGCCAGCAGTGTGGCCCACCACTCGCCTTGGGGCGTCGTCACCAGGTCGGCATGGCCCAGCGCCTGGAAGGGATGGTCGGGCAGGTTGCGGTGCGTCAGCACCGGGTTGTCCGGGTGCGGCTCGAACGGCCCCCAGGGCGAGCGCGAACGGGCCATCGTGATGCGGTGGTCGTAGGACGTGCCGCCCTCGGCGATCATCAGGTAGTACCAGCCGTTGCGCTTGTACAGGTGCGGCCCTTCGGGCCAGATGCCGCCCATGCCGCTCCAGATCAGGCGCGGCTCCTCCAGCAGCTTGCCAGCCTTGAGGTCGACCCGGGCCTGGTAGACCCCGCCGTTGCGGCCACCGCCGTGGCGGGTGTAGTAGACGGTGCCGTCGTCGTCGAAGAAGAACGAGGGGTCCATGCCGAACACCGGCTCGGGCAGCCGCACGGGGTCGGACCACTCGCCGGCCGGGTCGGTGGCAGTGATATAGAAATTGCCGATGCCGTCGACATCCGTCGTCACGATGTAGAAGCGGCCGGCCTCGCAGCGGATGGTCGGCGCAAAGATGGCCTGCGAACTCTTGCGTTTGACGAAGTTGATCTGACTGTCGCGGGACAAGGCATTGCCGATCAGCCGCCAATGCACGAGGTCGCGGCTGTGATAGATCGGCAGCCCGGGCAGATACTCGAAGGTGCTGGTGACGAGATAGAAGTCCTCGCCCGCCCGGCAGACGCTGGGGTCCGACGCGAAGCCGCTGATGACGGGGTTGTCGAAGGTCGCCGGCATCGTCGCGGCTGAGGTTGAGCCGGAGGCCACGCCCGCCTGGCCGCAGCGGCGGTCGAGAAACTCCAGCGGAAAGGCGTCCGCCATCGCCCGGTAGCCGGCCATCGACGGATGCAGCCCATCGGCGTCGAGTTCGGCACGCAGGTGCGTGGGCCGGGCGGGGTCGCGCGCCAGCGCGTCGAAGTCCATCACGGCATCGAACCCCGATTGGCGGATCCAGTCGTTGAGCGCCCGCCGGTCCGCCTCGTTCTCGGGCTTGGGCTGGTAGTAGCCGCTGCCGCCATAGGGCATCACCGTGCCGACCATCAGGCAGATGCCACGCTCACGGGCGCGCCGCGCCAGCGCGCTGAAGCCGGCCTTCATCTCGCTGAGCAAGGCCGCGCGCGACTCCGGCGTCGTCGAGCGGCCGCGGTGGCTGCCGCCGAGGTCGTTCACGCCGATGAGGACCACGGCGTGGCTGGCGCCCGTGCGGTCGAGCACGTCGCGGTCGAAACGCGACAGCACGTGCGGGCCGAGCCCATCACGCAGCAGCCGGTTGCCGCCGATGCCCGTGTTCACGACGGAGGCATCGCGGCCCGCGGCAGCCAGACGGCCAGCCAGCAGGTCGGTCCAGCGCTGGTAGCTGCCGGGTGCCACCCCGTAGCCGTCGGTGATGGAGTCGCCGATGGCCACAAGGACGGGTTGCGGCGCCGTGGCTTGCACATCCACCGCCGCCAGATGCCACCAGCCATCACGAGCCGCCGCCTCGGGCCACTGCGCCGCATCGGCCTGGTTGCCCGGCACCGACCAGCTGCTGATGCGCGAACCTGGGTGGACCGTCGCGACGGCGGGCTCGGCGCGCAGGTACATCTGCACCGCCAGGTCGGCCATCCTCGGCACCGTCATCGCCACCGGATCGCTCCAGGCCTCGGCGCCGGGCGCCAGGCTGAGCTCGCGGCGCCCGCCGAAAGTCAGCGCGCGCAGGCTGCCGGCCTGCAGGACGGGCGCCGCCGGCACCTCCACTGCCGGCTGAACCAGCGCCACGCTGGCCGCGCCGAGCTCCAGGGGTTCGCGGCCGAACGCGTTGCTGAACCGTACGCGCAACGCCTTGCCGGCCACGACGACGCGCACCACCTGGCGCACCGTGACCTCGCGCAACGGCTGCTGCCAGACCGCTGGAACTGGTTTGCCACCCGTCGCCTCACCGGCCCCTGGCGCGCGCTGGTCCAGTTGCGCACTGCCCCAGGCCGCCAGCCATGGGCCCGCGGCGCTCGGCGGCGCTGAGCCTGGCCTGAGTGCACAGCCGGCCACCAGCAGCGCAAGAACGACACCGGCAACCCAAACGGAGCCGGCCCAGCGGCGATGCGACAGGTTCACGTTGTCTCGTATTTGTCGTTGATATCAACAAATGATAGCGATACCAACTCCGCGACAAAGCGGGTTTTTACTTAAGGCGCGACGCCGCCGTGGGCGGGCCGCCGCCTCAGCCGGCCTGCAGCTTCAACACGGTGATGAGCCCGCCGCCTTCGGCATTGCTGATGGCCAGCTGCCCGCCCAGGCGTTGCACCGACTTCTCCACGATCGCCAGGCCTAAGCCTGCGCCGCTGGCGGCCGTGCGTGCCGCATCGCCGCGGTAAAACGGCGTGGTCAGGCGCGCCAGGCGGTCCGGCGGCACGCCGGGGCCATGGTCGCGCACGCGTAGTTCGACCCAGGCGCCCTGCCGCGTCGCGCTGACATCCACCCGCGCCGGCTCGCCGGGTTGGTGGCCGTAGCGGCGCGCGTTCTCGAACAGGTTGAGCAGCACACGGCCCAGTTCGGTGTCGTCGACAAACACCTTCAGCGCCGAACTGACCTGCACACGGAAGCGGATCTGATCGGGGTCCCGGAAGCCCTGCACTTCACGCTCGACGACGTCGGTCAGTCGCGTCTCGCGCAGCTGCGTCTCGTTGGGCCGCGCGTAGTCCATGAACTTGCTGATGATGGCGTCCAGCTGGTCGATGTCCTGCGCCATGAAATGGCGCGCCTGCTCGTCGCTGACGCTCATCTCCGTTTCCAGCCGCAGGCGCGCCAACGGCGTGCGCAGGTCGTGCGAGATGCCGGCCAGCATGACGGCGCGGTCCTCCTCCAGCTTGGCCAGCTCGCGGGCCATGCGGTTGAAGCCCATGTTGACCTCGCGGATCTCGCTGGTCATCGTCGTCTCGTCCAGGCGCGAGTCGTACTCGCCCTCACGGATGCGCCCGGCCGCCTCGGCCAGCTCGCGCAGCGGCTGGTTGATCAGACGAGCGATCAGCGCCGAGCCGACGACGGTGGCCAGCAGCGCGATCAGCACCCACCACCAATTGGTGGCCAGCGAGATGGACAGCGGCGTCGCGCTGGTGCGCAGCCAGAACGCGTCCTCGCCGACGATGTAGCGCACCCAAAGGCCAGACCGGTCGTTGACGCTGCGGGCGATGACGGTGTCCGGCCCCAGGGTGTGGGCCAGCTCGGCCGCCAGCTTCTTGGAGAACGGGCTGGTGTCGTAGGGCAGCCAGCGGTCGTTGGCCTCGGCCACGCGCACCTGTACCGTGTCGCCACGGGACATCGAACTGATGACGGCGACGCGGTTGATCGGGTCGGTGTGCTCCAGCGCGATGCGGCTCAATTTCACCAGGCCGGCCAGCTGCTCGGCCGCCTCCAGCGCGCGCGGCTCCGCCTCCAGCGCCTTGAACGTCTGCTGCCAGGCCAGCACGGCGCCGGCCAGCAGCAGCGCCAGCCAGGCGAACGTCCGCCAGAAGAGGTTGAGCGCGAGATGAGGTCTGGCCATCAGTCAGTCAAGTTGCATTCGGGCCGAGCGCCGGGCCGCCCCAAGCCGGCCCGCCGGGGCGATGTGCTTGCCGGTCGATCCGGCAAGCATCGCCGTCCCCTCGGGGGACCGACCAAGCTTGACTGCGTTCAGCAAGTCAAGCGTGGGCGAGGGGCTCATGAATTCTCGTCGGGCACGAACACGTAGCCCACACCCCAGACCGTCTGGATGTAGCGCGGCTGGGCGGGGTCAGCCTCCAGCATCTTGCGCAGGCGCGAGATCTGCACGTCCAGGCTGCGGTCGAAGGGCTCGAACTCGCGACCACGGGCCAGTTGGGCCAGCTTGTCGCGCGAAAGCGGCTGGCGCGGGTGGCGCACCAGTGTCTTGAGCATGGAGAACTCGCCGGTCGTCAGCGGCAGCTGCTCGCCGTTCTTGGTCAGCCGGCGCAGCGCCAGATCGAACTCGAAGGGGCCGAAAGTGACCGTCATCGGCTCCTTGCTGGGAGCGCCCGGGGCTTCCGGCGGCGGGCGGCGGCGCAGCACGGCGTTGATGCGGGCCAGCAGCTCGCGCGGGTTGAAGGGCTTGGCCAGGTAGTCGTCGGCGCCGACCTCTAGGCCAACGATGCGGTCGACGTCCTCCACCTTGGCCGTCAGCATGATGATGGGCGTCTGGTCATTGGCGGCGCGCAGCCGGCGGCAGACGGTCAGGCCATCCTCCCCGGGCAGCATCAGGTCCAGCACGATGAGATCGACCGTTTCTCGCGTCAGCTGTTTGTTCAGTGCCCGGCTGTCTTCGGCCAGCAGGACGTCAAAGCCTTCCTGCGTCAGATAGCGGCGCAGCAGGTCTCGGATACGGGCGTCGTCGTCGACGACAAGAATGCGGTTCTGGCGCGGGTTCGCGGTGCTGTTCATCGCGGTTCCTGAATTTGTAACAGCGCCATTGTGTGCAGGTTTGAAACCCCGCCTTGTAGGACAGCACGCAGGGGTTACAGATCGTTGCCAACTGCGCCGGCTAAGCTCGACTTCCGTCCTTGCAAGGAAACCGTATGCGTGCAGTCCTGTTCGTTGCCCTCTCTGTCTTCTATGTGTTCAACGCTCATGCCGCCGACGCGCCGCGCGAGCGTCTGAGGCTCTCCGCCAGCGCCACCGCCGAAGTCACGCGCGACGTGCTGGGCAT
>Ga0307411_10000048_pt1 | contig 35443 bp, 37 predicted proteins | sample DK1Ometagenome_2_FD_203712 | JGI IMG/M metagenome (GOLD analysis project Ga0307411, IMG submission 203712) | Maize rhizosphere microbial communities from greenhouse at UC Davis, California, United States - DK15-O-1 | ecosystem: Host-associated > Plants > Roots > Rhizosphere > Soil | place: USA...
CGTTGCAAAGGGGTCAGTGAAATCAACTACTTGGAGGGTGTTTCTTGAGAGCAGCACAGCGCGCACCGCTTCAGGGCGCCCGACTCCAGTCGGGCGCCCTTTCTTTGGCCTCTGCAACCGGCGCCACGGGAGCATTCACGAAGGGCGGGCGGCACCCACCGGCACTACCATTGCCGCCCCTACGAGGTCTGCATGAAACTGCTCGTCAAATTCAATCTGGTCTACCTGCTCGTCATGAGCCTGGGCATCGCTGTCAGCGGCTACATCGCCCGCCAGCTGCTGCAGGACAACGCGCAGCAGGAGGTCGTCGGCAGTGCACGCATGCTGATGGAGAAGGCGCTAGCGGTGCGCAACTACACCAACACGCAGATCAAGCCGCTGCTGAATGCGCAGATGGCGCACGAGTTCCTGCCGCAGACGGTGCCCAGCTACTCGGCCACGGAAGTCCTCGGCACGCTGCTGGCCAAGCACCCCGAGTTCGCCTACAAGGAGGCGACGCTGAACCCGACCAACCCGCGCGACCGCGCGACCAGCTGGGAGGCCGACATCGTGGGTCAATTCAGGAGCGCGGCCGACCTGAAGGAGACCGTCGGCACGCGCGACACGCCCGCCGGGCCTTCGCTGTACATCGCCCGCCCGCTGCGCATCACCGACCCCGCCTGCCTGGCCTGCCACAGCAGCGTGGACGCCGCGCCGGCCACGATGGTCGCCAAGTACGGCCCGGCCAACGGCTTCGGCTGGAACCTCAACGAGGTCATCGGCGCGCAGATCGTCTCCGTGCCGCTGGGCGTGCCGCTGCAGCGCGCCGACAAGGTCTTCCAGGTCTTCATCACGTCGCTGGTCGGCGTGTTCGTCGTCGTCGGCATCGTGCTGAACCTGATGGTGTGGATGCTGGTCGTGCGCCCGGTCACGCGCCTGTCGGCGCTGGCCGACCGCGTCAGCCAGGGCGACCTGGACGCGCCGGAGTTCAAGACCAGCGGCCGCGACGAGATCGCCACCTTGTCCGATTCGTTCTCGCGCATGCGCGCCAGCGTCGTGCAGGCGATGAAACTGCTCGATTCGTGAGTCATTTCAACTCATGAGCGACCTCAAAAAGCACCCGACGCAGCTCGGCAAGTACCGCATCACCGAGGTTCTCGGCGAGGGCGCGATGGGCGTCGTCTACAAGGGCTTCGACCCCGACATCCAGCGCACCGTTGCGCTCAAGACCATCCGCCAGCAAGTGGATGCCGACGACGACAGCCCCGGCGGCGCCGCCTCGCGCTTCCGCAACGAGGCGCAGGCAGCGGGCCGGCTCGGCCACCCGGGCATCGTCGCCGTCTACGATTTCGGCCGTGACCAGCGCATGGCCTACATCGCGATGGAATTCGTCCAGGGCCGCTCGCTGGCCAGCTACCTCGGCGCCAAGGTCCGGTTCACCGACACCGACATCCCCGGCATCATGAGCCAGCTGCTGGAGGCGCTGGGCCATGCGCACGACAACGGCGTCTGGCACCGCGACGTCAAGCCGTCTAACATCATCATGATGGGCAACGGCCGGCTCAAGGTGGCCGACTTCGGCATCGCGCGCATCGAGTCGCAGAGCCTCACGCAGACCCACTACATGGTCGGCACGCCCAGCCACATGGCGCCCGAGCAGTTCCTCGGCAAGCCGATGGACCGGCGCGTGGACATCTACGGCGCGGGCGTCGTGCTCTACCAGCTGCTGACCGGTCGCGCGCCCTTCGCGGGCACGACCGAGGCGCTCATGTACAAGGTCGTCAACGACGACCCCATGCCCCCGTCGATGCTGGAGGGCGCCGACCGGCCGGGCTGGTTCGACGCCGTCGTCGCGCGGGCGCTGTCCAAACGCCCCGCCGACCGCTTCGCCACCACTTACGAGTTCAAGCAGGCCTTGATCGACGGCGCCGGCAAGGGCATCGACGACTCCAGCTGGGAGCGCACGCTGATGATGGCGCCCCCGCGCGCCCCGCGGCCGCCGCTGTCGGCCTCGCCCACCTTCGCACCGCCGTCGACGGGCGGCGCCTCGGCCGGCACGCCGTCGCCCCTGCCTGCACATTGGGACAAGGCCCAGCTCACCCAGGCGGAGCAGTCGCTGGCCCGGCACGTCGGCCCGCTCGCCAGCATCCTCGTGCGCCGCGCCGCGCGCGACTGCCAGGATCTGGGCGAGCTGTACGCCAAGCTGGCCGAGCAGGTGACGGATCCGCGCGCGCGGGACGCCTTCCTCGGCCAGGCCAGCCTCGTCACCGGCGGCAGCCTGCGCACCGCGGGCGGCGCGACCGGTGCACCGCCGAGCGCCGGCTCCAAACCCGCCATGGGCTCGACCGGTTCCGTCGTTGGCACCGTCATCGGCGGCCCGCTGACAGACGCCGTGATGGAGAAGGCGCAAGGCCTGCTGGCCCAGCATGTCGGCCCCATCGCCAAGGTGCTGGTCAAGCGCGCCGCGGTGGGCACCGACAGCCGTGCGGTGTTCTTCAACCGGTTGGCGGAGGCGGTCAGCGACGCCGCGGCCCGGGACAAGCTGCTGAAAGCGCTGGCGCGCCTGCCCTGACGGCGCCACGCGCCGGGCCGCGTCAGCGGCCGGCGCCCTTCAGGAAGCGCTCGACCTCGGCCGCGCGGTCACCCACGCGGGCCACCGCCTCGCGCAGTTGCTCCGGGCTGACGCCAAACTTCGCGGCCCAGTCCCGCAGTTCATAGGTCTCGTTGATGTTGATGCGCTGGCGGTCCTGGCCGCTGCGGTTGGATTTGTCGTCTGACACGGCATTGCTCCGACGAGTTGGTTGAACGCCTACCCTAAGCCGGCAGGCGCGGCTCGTGTGTCGGACGGACGCGCATGCGACGGCCCGGCGCCGTTTCGCAAAACACTCACTTTGCAAATGCGAATCATCCGCATTTACACTCGCCGTCCAGCCTCATTTCCGTCCGCGCCGCGAGCAGCCCTGCGCTGCAGGGGCCGCGCACCGCCGATGCCATGACCACCGCCACCACCGCCCTACGCCCCCTGCCGCTGCTGTCGCGCATCGCCGCGGCCGTGCTCGGGGGCTATGCCTTTTGCTGGGGTTTCGTCGCGCTGGGCCTGGCCGGCTTTTACGCCGCCGGCATGGCCTTCCATGACGCCGAGCACCTGAGCAGCATCCTCGGCCTGCTGCTGTATCTCGTCGCCTTCTGCTGGACCTTCGCCGTCCCGCGCGTCGGGCGGGCGTGGGCGCTGCTGGTCGGCGGCGGCGCGCTGATGGCCGGCATCGCGGCGCTGATCCAGCGCGCCATGGTCTGACCCGGAGGCATTGCCATGTTCCAGAGTTTTCGCCTTTCCATGGCCTGGCTGCACACCTGGTTCGGCCTGGTGCTGGGTTTCGTGCTGATGGTGGTGTTCTTCTTCGGCTCGCTGTCGGTGTTCGACCGCGAGATCGACCGCTGGGCGCTGCCGGACTCGCGCTTCGCGCCGCAGCCCATGCCGTCGTTCGACCGCGTGCTCAAGCCGGCCTTCGAGCGCATGCAGCCCGCCAAGGATGCGGTGGCGCTGCTGGACGGCCGCGTCGACGGCCCCATCCCCGAGCGCTTCGACACCGTGCGCCGCTGGGGCGCGTACACCACGCACCGTGATCCGGTCGTCGCCGTGTTTGCCGGCTATGCCGTGCCCAGGGCCAAGGACCCCGACGAGACGGTCTTCGCCATCCACGCGCTGGACCCGCGCGACGGCGCCGTGCTGCCCGAGGGTCAGTTGCGTATCGGCAGCCAGTTCTTCTACCCGCTGCACTACAGCCTCAACCTGAACTGGAAGGATCTCGGCACCTGGATCGTCGGCTTCTCGGCGCTGATGATGCTGGCGGCGCTCGTCAGCGGCGTCGTCATGCACCGCAAGATCTTCCGCGAGTTCTTCACCTTCCGCCGCGACAAGAGCACCCAGCGCAGCGCGCTGGACCTGCACAACCTGACCGGCGTCGTCGCGCTGCCGTTCCACTTCTTCTTCGCCTTCACAGGCCTGGTGATCTTTGCGGGCATCTACTTCCCCGTCTCGCACACGCAGCTGCACGCGTTGCACGAACTCAGCGAGAAGATCGAGGCCCGCGAGACCGGCCTGCCGCACGAGCGCGCCGGCGTGGGCGCACCGCTGGCGTCGGTGGACGCGATGGTCGCCGAGGCACAGCGCCGCTGGGCCGCCAAGGGCATGGCCGGCGACGTGGGCTATATTGGCGTGGAGCACGTCGGCGACGCCAACGCCTACGTCAGCGTCTACCGCGCCGGCACCGACCGCGTCGCGCTGACCGGCGAGGGCATCCACTTCAAGGCCAGCACCGGCGAGCTGCTGCGCGAGGACCCGCCGCGCACCGCCGTCGACAGCGTCAATGAGTTCCTCACCGGCCTGCACCTGCAGCACTTCCGCCACTGGCTGCTGCGCTGGCTCTACGTGCTGGGCGGCCTGCTGGGCTGCGTGTGCATCGCCACCGGCTTCGTCTTCTTCGTCGAGAAGCGCAAGAGGCAGCACGCCAAGGCCGGCAGCCCCGGCAGCCGCATGGTCGATGCGCTGGCGGTGACGACCGTGACCGGCATGCTGATCGCGACCACGGCGATGCTGGTGGCCAACCGTCTGCTGTCCGATGCGCTGCCCGACAAGGGCGACTGGGAGAAGACCGTGTTCTGGAGCGCCTGGGCGCTGGCGCTGCTGCATGCGTTCGCGCGCAACGGCGCCGTGGCGCTGGGGCGGCTGAGCCCGGCCTGGCGCGAGCAGTGCTTCTTCGCCGCGGGGGGCGCCGTGGCCGCCGTCGTCGCCAATGCCTTGACCACCGGCGACCATCTCGGCCGCACGCTGGCCGCCGGCTACTGGCCGGTGGCCGGCGTCGACCTCAGCCTGCTGGCCCTGGCAGCCGGCGCGCTGCTGGCCGCGCGCCGGCTCGGCCGCGGCGCGCCGGCCGCTGCACCCCGGCCCACGCCGGCTGCCATGGCGGAGGCCTCCAATGGCTGATCCCTGGCTGCTGCTCGCCGGCGCGGCCGTGGCGACGCTGATCGGTTTCGCCTGGCTGGCGCTGGGCATGGAGGTCCACTGGACGCAGGTGCACGGCGCACGGCCGGCCGGCCCGACCACGGCCGCGACCACGGTCCCCACGCGCCGCCTGCGCCTGCTGGGCGCCGCCGCGCTGGCCGTGTCGCTGGCCCTGTGCCTGGGTGCCGATCACCCGTCGATGGCCGTGCTCGTGTGGCTCATGCTGCTGGCCGGCTCGGCGGTCGCCGTCGCCATGACGCTGTCGACGCGTCCGCACTGGCTGCGCTGGTGCTGGCCCGCGCGGGCCTGAGGGCCTGAGGGCCTGAAAGTCAGCGCGCCAGCGCGAAATGGCGCCGGTAGTCCGCGGGCGTCATGCCGCTGCGGCTGCGGAACTCGCGGGTGAAGTGGGACTGGTCCGCAAAGCCGCACAGGAAGCCGATCTCCGCCAGCGCCACGTTGGTGTGGAGCAGCCACCATCCGGCAGAGCGGTAGCGCGCCTCGGCCAGCAACGACCGCAATCCCGTGCCCTGCAGCTGCAGCTCCCGCTGCAGGCTGCGCGGGGCGCGGCCCAGCTCGCGCGCCAGCCCGGCCACGCCGGGTGCGGCCGGCAGGCCCGCGACGAGGCGGTCGAACAGCGCCTTCACGCCCGCAGGCCAGGCCTCGTCCGGCGCTAGGCCGGCAGGCGCGACCGCGTCCGCCAGCGGCGGCCGGGCGTGCGCGGTCCAGACGATCTGCCACTCCTGCGCGTCCCCGTTGCGAACGGCAGCGTCGAGCGCATCCGGTTCGCACGCCGGGTACACGCGCGCCGCACCCACCCAGGCGCTGACGCCGCCATGACCACAGGCCTGCAGCAGCGCCACGAGCAGGCCAAGCACCACCAGGCCCTCCGCCGGCTGCGGCGGCGCCTGGCGGTGCAGCGACACATGGCGCAGCCGCACGCGGCCGGTGCCGAACTCGACGACCTGCACCCGGTGGCGTGAGTGGACGTAGCGCTCCAGCCGCGTCCAGCGCTCGAAGAGATCGCGTGCATCGCGCGCCGTCGTCAGCGCCCGATGGCTGGGCTCCTGCGTGAACCGGTGCAGGCCGCGGCCGAGCAGCGCCAGGCAGCCGAACCCGCCACAGGCAACCGCATGCCGCACGAGGGCGCGCTTGGCGTCCAGGCCCACCGTCGCCCCGGCTGGCGCGGGCATCGGGGCCGGCACCGGCAGGCCCAGCTCACGCAGGCCCTGCGTGAGCACGCGCAGCATCGCGGCGCTGGCGAAGTCGGCGGGCGGGGAGCGGGGGGCGGGCGAGGTCACCGGGCGGCGATTCTGCATGCCTCAGGGCGCCGCCGCCTTCAGCCATTCGGGCCGGCACGGCAGCTCGATCAAGCGCACGCCGCAGGCCGCGCGGATGGCATTCGCGATCGCCGCGCCGGCCGCGGCGATGGCGGTCTCGCCGGCCCCCGTGGGCGGCTCGCCGGTGTCGACCAGCTCGACATGCAGCGCCGGCACGTCGCCCCAGCGCGCGATGGGCGCGTCGGCGAAGCTGCGCGCCGTGACCTGGCCGTCCACCAGGTCCAGGCTTTCCATCAGCACCATGCCCAGCCCCCAGACGAGGTTGCCCTCGCACTGCGCCCGCACCTGCCCGGCGTTGATGACCCGGCCGCAATCGTGCGCGCACCAGAGCTGCAGCACCCGCACCTCGCCCGAGCGCGCCACGGCCACTTCGGCGACGACGGCCGCGTAGCTCATGTCCTTGTAGATGCCGCACGCCAGGCCGCGGCCGACCCGCTCGCCCGCCGGGGCGCGACCCCAGCCGGCCAGCTGCGCGACGCGCCGCAGCACGCGCGCCAGTCGCGCGTCCTCCACATGGGCGAACCGGAAGTCCAGCGGGTCTTGGCCGGCCAACCGGGCGCATTCGTCGATCACCGACTCCACGACGAAATGGTTCGGCCCCGCACCCAGGCCGCGCCACGGCCCCGTCAGCACCGGCAGGCGCTGCAGCGCGAAGCGCGTGTCGCGCACCGCGGCGCGGTAGGGCAGCCTGGCGCCTCGCGCCACGCCGGCATCGCCGACGAAACGGCTGACGCCCTGCAGCCACGGCGGCATGGCCGCGTTGGTGAACAGGATGTGCGCGCTGACGAAGCGGTGCGACCAGTGCAGCAGGCGCCCGTCCTTCAGCCGCACCCTGACGCGATGACTGGACGGTGCGCGGTGGAAGCCCTGAGTGAATTCCTGCGCGCGCGTCCACTGCACCTTGACCGGCCGGCCAGTGGCGCGCGACAGCACGGCCGCCTCCAGCTCGACCGTGCAGATCGTCTTGCCACCGAAAGCGCCGCCGACGCGGTGGCTGTGCACGGTGATCTGGTCGTCGTCCAGGCCCAGCCGCCGGGCCACGACATCGCGCTGGTAGAACACGTCCTGGCTGCCCACCCACAGCTGCAGCCGACCTTGCCCGTCGAACTCGGCCACCGCCGCGCGCGGCTCGATGGCGGCGTGCGCAGCGGGCGGGATGTCGAAGCGCAAATCTACATCCCAGGCGCCGCCGCGGGGCATGTTGTCGTCGTCGTGCACGACATGCGTCTAACGCGGGTCCTGCGCGAGGCGGGCATCGATGTCGAGCAGCTCGCGCCAGCCGGCCTTGGGCTCCTGCGTCTGCCACTGCACGGCCAGCGCGCGTTCGATGCGGTCGAGCGCCCCGAGCGTGGCGGCGACGATGCCCACGCCGCGCGCCTGGCCTTGCCCGAGCCGCTCATCGTGCACAAGGGCACCGAAGCCCGGTTGCGCCTGTGCGGCTGCCGCGTCGAAGACGCGTGGCGCCGACGCGAACTCGGGCGACAGCGGCGCGTACAGCACACGGCCGAACACCATGCCGGGCCGGCGCACGTCGGCCACGTACAGCGGCCGGCCGGTGACGATGGCGCGGCCCTGCGCCAGCGGCGGGTCGGCCAGGTCGGGCCGGTGTGCGGCCGGCCAGCGCAGCAAGGGCGGCGTGTCGCCCACGGCCGGAAAGCTGCCGCGCGCCACCGCCTCGCGCAGCAGCGCGCAACCCTGTGCGAGCGGCAGCGCGAAGTCCTTGATGGAATCGCTGCCGACGGTCGCCTTCACGCGGCCGATGTCACGCGTGCCCGGCAGCTGCACGTCGACCGCATCCCAGCCCACGCCCAGCTCCACGCAGGCCACCTGCTCGAGCGCCGTCAGGATCCCCTGGCCCATCTCCACGCGCGGCAGCCACAACGTGTAGCGCCCATCGCCGTCATGGCGTACCCAGCCCAGCGCATCGTCCAGGCTGGGCGCCGGACGTTTGGGGATGACGGGCAGCGCACAGCCGCCGAACAACGCGACGGTCAGGCCCGCGCCGGACAGCTGCAGCCACCCGCGGCGGGACAGCACCGCGCTCATGCGGCCACCTGGATCAGCACGCCCCGGATACGCTACTGCGTGCCGCAACGGCACAGGTTGCCATGCATCGCCGCCTCGCAGGCCGCCGCGTCGGGCCGGGGGTTGCGGCGCAGCAGTGCGGCGGCGCTCATCAGCTGGCCGGCCTGGCAGTAGCCGCATTGCGGCACCTGGTGGTCCAGCCACGCCTGCTGCAGCGGATGCAGCGTGCCGTCGGGGCTTGCGAGACCCTCGATGGTCGTCAGTTCATGTCCGACCGCCGCGGCCACTGGCAGCACGCAGGCGCGCGTCGCCACACCGTCCAGCATCACGGTGCAGGCGCCGCACTGCCCGATGCCGCAGCCGAACTTGGTGCCCGTCAGCCCGAGGTGCTCCCGGAGCACATGCAGCAGCGATTCGTCCCGCCATTGCGCGGCCACGGCATGCAGCCGGCCATTGATCTGAAGCTCCATCGCCACTCCTTGAAGTGGCTGCGAGCATCGTCAACGGCGGTGGGGCGGTATAGAAGAATTGCGCCAGACGCCGGAGCGCTCAGGAGCGCTCGGCGGGCATCACGGGCGGTTTCGGTTTCGACGTGCTGCGTCGCTGGGTTTCGCGCTCGACGACCGCGGGGTCCAGCCGATCGGAGCGCACGGCATCTGCATCGGCCTTCGAGGCCGCCGGCGCGACGGTCGCGGTGGCTTTGCCGTCAGTGCTGGCGGCGGCCGCAACACCAGCCATCGAGGCGCCAGCGTAGATGACGGCGATGGCTCGGACAACTCGGTTCATACGGCTCCTTCAAGTGATGTTTGACGGACGGCGCAGCTTACGACGATCCCTGCAGCCGGTACGCAAGCACCTTGAGGCTGCGGTCCGGCGACACGTCCTCGAACACGGCCGGGTTGGCCACGCGCTCAATGAACTGCACCTGCGGTGCGTGCTCTGCCACCACGTCGCGCAGGAAGGCCTCGCCCAGTTCCGGCGCGTTCAGGCACAGCAGGGCCTGGCCGCCCGGCGCGAGCAGCGTGGGCAGGCGCTTCGCCAGCCGCGCGTAGTCCTTGGTGGCGATGAAGCTGCCCTTCTGGAAGCTCGGCGGGTCGCAGATGACCAGGTCGTAGGGGCCGCCGCGGGTCAGCTTGCCCCAGGAGTTGAAGATGTCGTGCGCCAGGAACCTGGCACCGGCCTTCACGCCGTTGAGTTCATGGTTCGTGCGGCCGATCGCCAGCGCCCCTGACGCCATGTCCACGTTGACCACTTCCCTGGCGCCGGCCTGCAGCGCGACGACCGAGAAGGCGCAGGTGTAGGCGAACAGGTTGAGCACCTTGGCGCCGGGCTGCACGTGCGCGCGCGCCCAGGCGCGACCGGCGGCCATGTCGAGGAAGAGGCCGTGGTTCTGGCCGCGCAGCAGGTGGACGACGTAGCGCGTGCCGGCCTCGGGGACGACATGCGGCTCGGGCACGCTGCCGGCCATCAGCCGCGTCTCGGCGTGCGTGCCGCGGCACTGGTAGACCCAGTTCAGCGCCTCATCCTCCGGGGCGATGTCGCGCCAGCGTGCGGCCAGCGCCGTGCCGATGCGGCCGAGCGCGTCGTCGACCAGCGGCTCGAAGCTGGTGAGCAGCAGCACCGGCGGATAGGCGTCGAGCGCGAGGTGCTCGCAGCCGGGGAAGCGGCCGCCGCGGCCGTGGAAAAGGCGCTGGGTGTCGCGCGGGACGGTGACCATCGCGGCGATGGCGTCGAGCAGGGCTTGCATCGCGCGATTGTCCCGGCGTAAGAATGCCGCCATGGACTTCCAACTCGTTCTCGACCAGATCAATGCCGAACTGCGCCCGCTGCTCGGCACGGGCGGCAAGGTTGCCAGCTACTTCCCCGCGCTGGCGCGCGTGTCGCCGCTGCAGTTCGGCATCGCGCTGCGCACCTGCGCGGGCGAGACGGCGCAGGCCGGCGACAGCGCGGTGCCGTTCTCCATCCAGAGCATGTCCAAGGTGTTCTCGCTGACGCTGGCGATCCGCACACTGGACGAGGCGCTGTGGGACCGCATCGGCCGCGAGCCGTCAGGCAGCCCGTTCAACTCACTGGTGCACTGGAAAGCGAGCGCGGGGTCCCGCGGAACCCCTTCATCAATGCCGGCGCCATCGCGGTCGCGGACCGGCTCGTCAGCCAGGCGGACGCGCTGCCCGAGCTGCTGCGCCTGCTGAGCAGCCTATGCGGCGACGCCGTGCGGGTGGATGCCGAGGTCGCGCAGTCGGAGGCGGACACCGGCTTTCGCAACGCCGCGCTGGCCAACTTCATGAAGGGCTTCGGCACGCTGGACAACCACGTGGCGGCGGTGCTGGACGTCTACTTCCACCAGTGCGCCATCGCGATGACCTGCGAGCAGGTGGCCTGCGCCGCCGGCTACCTGTGCCGCGATGGCCAGCACCCGCTGGCCGGGCCGACGGTGATCAGCACGACGCAGACGCGCCGCATCAACGCGCTGATGCTGACCTGCGGCACCTACGACGCCGCCGGCGAGTTCGCGTTCCGCATCGGCCTGCCGTGCAAGAGCGGCGTGGGCGGCGGCATCATCGCGGTGGTGCCCGACCGCCTCAGCTTGTGTGTCTGGTCACCCGCGCTGGACGACACCGGCAACTCCTGGCTTGGGCGACGGGCGCTGGAGCTGTTCGTCGCGAAGACCGGGCTGTCGGTCTTCTAGCGAACGGGCCCTGGGCTCAGCTGGCGTACTTGATCGAGCAGCCGTAGGGCCGCGTCGACGCCTTGTCGACCTTGCGGCCCGACGACACCGCCACCAGCGCCTGGGTCACATAGGGCTCGGCCTTGCCGATGTCGTTCTTGTCGGCGGTGGCCAGGCTGTCGATGCCGCCCTTGTAGGCCAGCGTGCCATCGGGGCGGATGACGTACATGTGCGGCGTCGTCTGCGCACCGTAGGCCTTGCCGATCTCGCCTTTGGGGTCGAGCAGCGTGGCCGTGGGCACGGCGCCGCGGTCGGTGTTGAGCTTCTGCGCCGTCGCGCCGTCGACATGGCCCTGCTGGCCAGGCGCGGAGGAGATGACCTGCAGCCAGACGACGCCCTGCGAAGCGGCCGCCTTCTGCTGGCTTTGCATGTTGCCGCTGCCGTAGTGCTTCTTCACGTAGGGGCAGTCGTGGTTGGTCCATTCCAGCACCACCGTCTTGCCCTTGTAGTCGGCCAGCGAGACGGTCTTGCCGTCGGCCGTCGTGGCGGTGAAGGCCGGCGCGGGGGCGTCGACGTTGGCGGCGGCGTGGGCCAGAGCAGGAACGATCAGAGCGGCCAGCAGGCTGCGGCGAAGCAAGGTCATGTCGAACTCCTGGGAGCGGTGGGGGGAGAAACCGCCTCGATGACGAGGCCGGGGGTGAGGATCTGCGGCAGCACCTCGGCGGCGGCTGCGCCCGGTGCGTAATAAAGGTAGAGCGGCACGCCAGAACGGCCATGCGCCTTCAGCACGGCGGTGATGGCCGGGTCCTCGCGGGTCCAGTCGCCCTTGAGATAGGCGACGCCGGCCTGGGCGAACGCCGCCTTCACCTCGGGGCGCGACAGCGCGACGCGCTCGTTGACGAGGCAGGAGATGCACCAGGACGCCGTCATGTTGACGAACACCGGCTTGTTCTGCGCACGCAGTTCGGCCAGGCGCGTGGCGCTGTAGGCCTCGGTCGAGGCATCGCCCGCGCTGCGCACATCGGCGGCCACCGGCTTGATCCACACCGACAGGCCCAGCGCCAGCACGACGCTGGCCAGCGCCACACCGGTGCCGACGGCGCTTGCACCGCTGCTGTGGCGCCACCACAGGCCGAAGGCGATCAGCACCAGGCCGCAGAGCGCCAGCGCGACGCCGTCAGGCCCGGTCTGCTGCGCCAGCACCCACAGTAGCCAGACGACGGCCGCGTACATCGGGAAGGCCAGCGCCTGCTTGAAGCGGTCCATCCACGCGCCCGGCCGCGGCAGCCAGCGCTGTGCCGCGGGCCAGAACGCCAGGATCAGGAAAGGCAGCGCCAGCCCCAGCCCCAGCGCCAGGAAGACGGCCAGCATGACCGCCGCCGGCTGCGACAGCGCATACGCCAGTGCCGCGCCCATGAAGGGCGCCGTGCACGGCGTGGCCACCACCGCCGCCAGCACGCCGGTGAAGAAGCTGCCCGCCAGACCCTGGCGCGCAGCCAGCGCCGAGCCGACACCGGTGAAGCTGCCGCCGATGGCGAACAGGCCCGACAGGCTCAGGCCCACCAGGAACAGCAGGTAGGCGACCATTAGCACGAACACCGGCGAATGGAACTGGAAACCCCAGCCCACCTGCTGGCCGCCGGTGCGCAGCGCGATCAGCACGCCGGCCAGCACCGCGAAGCTGGCCAGCACGCCGGCCGTGTACGCCAGCCCTTCGGCCTTGTGGTTGCCCTCGCGCACCAGGGCCAGTGCCTTGATGGACAGCACCGGGAAGACGCAGGGCATCAGGTTCAGGATCAGCCCGCCGGCCAGCGCCATCGCCAGGGCGGACAGCAGGCCGAGATCGCTCTGCGGCGCGGCCGGGGGTGCCGCCTCGGCGACCGGGGCGTTCAGGTCGGCGGGGCCGGGGCCCTTGCCGGCGCCGGCCGGCATGGCGACGGAGATGGTCCAGGCCTGCGGGCCGGCCGGCGTCATCAGCGTGATGACGCCCGCGAGTGGCTTGCCGGCGGGCACCGGTTCGTCGCCGGCGGGGATGTCCAGCGTCCAGCCGCCGGCCTCGGCCTTCAGCGCCTGCGGTGCGCTGTGGGCGACGGCGCCCCAGGTCTCGGCAAAGAAATAGGCCTTGCTGACGCCAGCTGTCGGCCCGCTGAGCTGCACACCCCGCGGCGCGGCCTTGACCTGCACGGCGAACGGCGCAGGCTTGGGGATGGCGCCCCGCCATTCCTCGATCTGCGCTGCATCCGGGCCGGGCTTGGCCTCGGCGGCCACGGGCAGGTCCAGGCCCAGCGTCACCTGCTCGGGGATGCAGACATCCTTGCAGACCAGCCACCTGACCTCCGCCCCCGGCTGGAAGCGGCCGCCCGGCTTGGCGTCGGCCGGCACTGTCAGCTCGACCAGCAGCGCCGGGCGGCCTTCGTAGCCGTAGTTGACGAGCGGCCCGATGGCCTGCACCGACGGCGTCGGCCACTGGATGGGGCCGGCCTCGGTGCCGGTCCAGGCGATGGACGTCGCTTGGCCGGAATCGCCCGGGTTGAGCCAGTAGGTGTGCCAGTGCGACTTGATGTTCTGTTCCAGCGCGACCGTGAAGCGCTGGCCCGGCGCCACCGTCGCGTGGCTGGCCACGAGCCGCGCCTGCACATGCTCGGTGGCGGCCTCCGGCGGGGCGGCCAGGGCCAGCAGCGGAGCGGCCAGCAGGGCCAGGAGAAAAGCAGGTCGCAGGAACGAGGACATGCCGAAATGCTAGGCCATACCCGTTTCCCTTCTGTAAAGGCCGGCTTGGACGAAGGCTTCAAAGGCGGCCCACAGCGGCTCGAAGCGCTCCGGCCCGCCTTCCAGCAGCGCCAGCGCGTGCAGGCCAGCCTCCAGCGTGGACAGCTGCCCGGGGCGATGGGCGCGGCGCAGGGCGTAGCGGCCCGGCTGCCCGGGCAACGCCAGGCGGGGCAGCGCGGCGAGCCAGGGGTTGGCGGCCAGCAGGCGGCGGCTCTGGCGCCAGCTGCCGTCCAGCAGGACGAGGCGGTTCACGTCCCGCGGCGCCGCGGCGGTGTCACCTTCACCAGGGTAGAGGAGCGCCGTGCCGGGCACCGCCAGGCCGGCATCGAACATCTCGCCACGCAGCAGCCGCGCGGACTGCAGGCCCAGCGTCAGCAGCGCGGCGGTGTTCTTCGCATGGCCGGCCTCGGCGGGGTACTGCAGGATGAGCAGCTCGGTGCGGTGGGCCAGCGGCGCCGCCGGCAGCGTGCCGCACAGGCAGGTGGCCAGGGGGCGCTCGCAGCGCGGGCATACCGCGCGGGCCATGGCTCAGTGCGGCAGCGGCGGGGAGACGGTGTGCGGCGCGACCGTCGACAAGGTGCTGTCGGCGTCGCGATCATGCGCGGCCTCCTCGTCCTCGCCGTGGCGCGAGCGCGTGACGGGCAGGCTCAGCTGCCTGCGCTTGGCCAGCGCGCCGGCCACCCAGGTGCCGCCGAGCACGCCGAAGATATTCAGTGCGCCGAACAGCGGCGCCGCGTTGGAGGACAGCAGCATGGTCTGCAACGGTGCCGAGTAGGCCCGCGGCTTCAGCGCGAAGCTGAAGGCGCCGAAGATCAGCCAGCCCGCCCAGGCCACGCCGATGCCGGCCATCATCCAGGCCACATAGGGCCGATGGCGCCGGCGCGCCGGGCGCAGCGTGAGATAGCCCCAGATCGCGGCGATGACGAAAAGCACGGCCGCGATGGCCAGCGCCTCGCCGAGCATGACCGGCAGGCTGTTGCGGCCACCGAGCTTCAGGTAGATCGGGCGTGGCAGCCCGATGCTGGCGTACTGCATGGCCGCTCCCGCGCAGAAGGAATACAACAGGGCGCCTGAAAAGAAGGCGACGGAACGGCGGGCGGCTTTCATGGGGGCGGATTCTCGGCGCAGCAAGGGCGTTGGCCGCCCAGGGAATGCCTGCGAGCGGGCAAAGTCCACGAACCGCCCGGGCAAAACAAAGCCCGCCGTCCGAAAGCCGGGCGGCGGGCTGGTGGCGTCGATGTCTTGCGGCTCATGCCGTCCGGCGTGCGGGCCGGACGGTTCACCGGGCGTCCACGGGGCGTGAACCCCAGCGCGCGGCCGCTATTCAGCGCTTGCGGTCCAGGCGCTGGGCGCGCGCCAGGCCGCGGCGCTCGCCGCTGTAGAAGCCGGTGTCGAAGGCCTCGTGCTTGCGGCCCTTCTCCACGGACTCCTCGGCGCTCCAGCCCTGGCCCAACTCGGGCACGGGCAGGCGGCGGGGGGATTGTTCGGTACGGGTTTGGATTTTCATCATGGCTGTCTGACCTGTTGCCGGGCCGTCTCGCGGGATTTGCTGCGCGATTGGAAGGCACAACGCCGGCACGGCCACGTAGGTTGACAGGCCGTAAACACTTCCTTGCACTCGTGATCTATCGACAATGATGGTTTCGATTCCAGGACCGCCCGATGACCGTCAAGCTGAAGAAAACCGTTCCGGCCAAGGCCACGCCCATCACGGTCGTCGACCGTGCCGCCTTCCAGGCGCTGGCGCCCGGCCTGCCCGAAGCGACCCGCGCCTGGCTGGCCACGGTGGGCTTCGTCGGCGCTGCGGACAGCCACGCGCTGGTGCCCGGCGCCGACGGCCGCCTCGCCCAGGTCTTTGCCGGCGTCGGCCATGTCGCCCATCCGTTTGCGCTGAGCAGCCTGCCGCTGGCCCTGCCGGCGGGCGAATACCGCCTTGACGACGCCGGCCTGGCCCTGCAGGCCGAAGCCGCCGCCATGTCCTGGGAGCTCGGCGGCTACCGGTTCGACCTCTACAAGCCCGCCAAGCGCGAGCCGGCGACACTCTGGCTGGCCTCCGGTGCCGACGCCGAACGCGGTCTGGCGCTGGCGGCCGCCATCGCGGCGACGCGCGATCTCGTCAACACGCCGGCCGAACACATGGGCCCGGCCGAACTGGCCGGCGCCGCCAAGGCGCTGGCGGCCCAGTACGGTGCCAAGTACAGCGAGACGGTCGGCGACGCGCTGCTGAAGAAGAACTTCCCCAGCATCCATGCCGTCGGCCGCGCGAGCATGCGCTCACCTCGCCTGATCGAGGTGAACTGGGGCAACCCCAAGCATCCCAAGCTGGCGCTGGTCGGCAAGGGCGTCTGCTTCGACACCGGCGGCCTGAACATCAAGCCCGGCGAAGGCATGCGGCAGATGAAGAAGGACATGGGCGGCGCGGCCAACGCGCTGGGCCTGGCGACGCTGATCATGGCGCTCAAGCTGCCGGTGCGGCTGCAGTTGCTGATCCCGGCGGTCGAGAACTCGATCTCGGGCAACGCCTACCGGCCGGGCGACATCATCAAGACGCGCAAGGGCCTGCACATCGAGATCGGCAACACCGACGCCGAGGGCCGCGTCATCCTCTGCGACGCGCTGGCCTACGCCGCCGAGGGCGAGCCGGATCTCGTCATCGACCTCGCGACGCTGACCGGCGCCGCCCGCGTCGCCCTGGGCGCGCAGCTGCCGGCGCTGTTCGCCAAGCACATGGACACGGCGCGCGACCTCGTCGACCTGGGCCTGAAGCTGGACGACCCGCTGTGGCACATGCCGCTGTGGGCCCCGTATCACGCCGGCATCGAGAGCAACATCGGCGACATCGTCAACACGGGAAAAAGCCCGCTGGCTGGCGCCATCAACGCGGCGCTGTTCCTGGAGGACTTCCTGCCCGCCCAGCAGGACTGGCTGCATGTCGACCTGTTCGCCTGGAACGACGCGCCGCGCCCCGGCCGCCCGGTGGGCGGCGAGGCCCAGACCCTCCGCACGCTGCTCGCTTACCTCGAGCAGCGGTACTCGGCCTGATCAGTCGGACGCCTGGTCCTTGGTCTGAGCCTGGGCCGGCTGCGCATCGACGGCCGGCGCGGCCTTGGCGGTGGCGGCCTGGAGGGCCTGTGCCATCTGGGAAGGCACCGCCTGCTCCGCTTGCTGAGGCGCAGGCTTGCGGCCCGGCTGCGGCGGGCGGCCGCTGTCACGGCCACCTTCACGGCCCGCGTCACGGCGCTCACCGCGCGGCGCGTCGCGCCGGCCGCCGGCGCGCTGATCCGGGCGACGCTCGCCACGGCCTTCCGGCCGGCCGCCACCCGGGCGACGGTCATCCCGGCGTTCATCTCGCCGAGGTTCGCGCGGCGGGGCCGGCGGCGCCTCGGCGCGCTCCTTGCGGGCGATCTCGAGCAATCCCGGCAGTTCCTCGGGCACGACGCCCTTGAGCACGCAGAAGTTGGCCTCGGTCAGCTTGGTGCGCTCGAAGTCCCACAGCAACTGCGCGCGGTTGCGGCGCTGCTGCGCTTCCAGCTGGTGGCGTTCCTGCTCCAGCTGCTGGCGCTCCTGCTGCAGGCCCTTGCGGCGGGCGAGCTCTTCCTTCGCAGCGGCCAGGTGCTCCTCGGTGATCTCGCCGGCCGGCTGGCCGTCGAGGTCGAAGCGGGTCTTGGCCTGCGTCAGCGCGATCAGATAGCCGGTGCTGCCGGTGTGGCGGCGCAGGAAGGCGCTGAGCTGCGCCTTGCTGAACTTGCCCGGCGCACGCTCCTGGATGTCGGCCTGGATGCGCAGCTTGACGGGCTTGGGCTTGCCGGTGAACAGCGCCGGGAACAGCGCCTTCAGTTCGGCGCTGGCGTCGGCAGCCGGTGCGGCGGGGGCGGCGGCCGTGGCCTCCGCGGCCTCGGGCGCAGCCGCGATTTCGGGTGCGGCTTCGGCCGCAGCTTCGGGCGCGGGCACCGCAACAGGCGCGGCGGCTGCCGGCTCTTCGGACGGGGTGACGGGATCGGGCAGATCGGAATTCATCGCAAAGCCGTCGAAGCGGCAGCAAACAGGCAAGGGGCGGGATTGTCGGCCATCATGCCGCCTTGCACGCCATCCCTCGAAAAGGCCGCCCATGCACCTCGAAGGTTCCTGCCACTGCGGCAGCGTCAAGTTCTCGGTCGACGCCGATTCGCCCGTGCCCTTCATGCGCTGCTACTGCTCCATCTGCCGCAAGACGGCCGGTGCGGGCGGCTATGCGATCAACCTCGGTGCGCAGACGCACACGATGAAGGTCAAGGGCAAGCGGCACCTGCGCATCTACCGCGCCAAGCTGCCCAACCCAACCGGCAAGGGCCGGCACAAGAGCAGCGCCCGCCGCTACTTCTGCATGAAGTGCGGCAGCGCGCTGTGGCTGTGGGACCCGACCTGGCCCGAACTCGTCCACCCGCACGCCAGCGCCATCGACACGCCGCTGCCGGCGCCGCCGGACAACGTGCATTGCATGGTGGGCTCCAAGGCGCCCTGGGTCGCGGTCGAGGGCAAGCCCGGCGACCCGCGCTTTGACGAGTATCCCGACACCTCCCTCGCCGGGTGGCACGAGGCGCACGGCCTCAAACCTTGAGCATTCAGCGGGCCTGCGCTGGCGATGTGCTTGCCGGCGTTCAGCCGGTGCCAGCACGGGCGGGAGGTTTCAATTCAGCCCACCGAAGACCTTCTTCAGGATGGCGCTGCCGGTGCCGACCGGGTCGCGGCGGATCTTCTTTTCCTCCTCGCCGATGATGCGATAGAGGCCGTCGAGGGCCTTGCCGGTCACGTACTGCTGGATGTTGGCGTCCTCACTGCGCATGAGGCCGAAGCCCGACACCTTCTTGGCGACGGCGTTGTACTTCTCGGCCAGCGCGACCCGCTCGGTCGCCCGCGTGACGATGGGCAGGAACTGCTGGCCCAGCGGCTCCCGCGTCTTGTCGGCGAAGAAGTTGGTCGCGGAATCGTCGCCGCCGCGCAGGATCTTCAGCCCGTCCTCGACGCTCATGTCCTTCACCGCCTTGACGAGCAGCGGCTTGGCCGCCGGCACGGCCGCCTCGGCCGCGCGGTTCATCGCCGTGACCAGTTCATCCAGCCGGGCGCCCTGCCCGGTGGCGCGCAGCAGCTTGGCGGCGTCCTTCAGGTAGCCCGGCAGTTCGATCCTGACGAGCGGGTTGCCGAGAAAGCCGTCGGGCCGGCCCAGCAGCGCCACGGCCGCATTGGCGCCGCGCTCCAGCGCCGTGCGGATGCCGGCATTGGCGTCACCCTCGGTCAGGTTCAACGCCCAGGCGGGGCGCAGCAGCAGGGCGGGAGCGCAGGCGAGTGCGAGGCGGCGTTGCATGGCGGGCTCCGGTGAGGCGGTGCCCCATCTTGCCACCGGCTCAGGCGGGAGCGTGCTGCCGGCCCCGCTTCTCGCGGTACATGCGCTGGTCGGCCAGCTCCAGGAGCCGGGCCATGTCGGCGCCGTCCTCGGGGAAGCTGGCCGCCCCGATACTGGCGCCGACCTGCAGCAGCCGGCCCTCGAACTCGACGCTGCCATTGATCTGCACGGCCAGCCTCTGCATCGTGACCGCCAGGCCGCCATCGGCCGCCAGGGGCCGCAACAGCACGCCGAACTCGTCACCGCCCAACCGCGCCGCCGTATCGGACTGGCGCACGCCGCCCACCAGGCGGCGTGCGAACTCCAGCAGGGCCGCATCCCCGGCGCGATGGCCGAAGCCGTCGTTGATGGCCTTCAGGCCGTTCATGTCCAGCATCAGCACGGCCAGCGGCTGGCCGTCGCGCACGGCCTGGGCCAGCAACGCACACAGGCGGTCCATGAAAAGCGAGCGGTTGGGCAGGTCGGTGAGGCCGTCGTGCGTGGCCTTGTGAAAGAGTTCACCGGGCGCATAGCGGGTGGCGAAGTACATGGCCGCAGCGACAAGCTCGGACACCAGCTTCAGCAGGGTCAGGTGCCGCTCGGCGAAATGCCCCGGCTGCCGGGACATCGCCTTCAGCACGCCCACCGTCACGCCGTGATGGCGCAGCGGCACGACGACCATGGCGCGCAGGCCCAGGCGCTCGCAGGCGGCGCGGTCGCAGCGCGGGTCGAGCAGCGCGTCCTTGCAGTTCAGCGCCTGCCCCTCAGCGACGCACAGCCCCGACAGGCTGTGGCTGCGCTTGAGCCGCAGGCCCAGGCTGCCCTCGGCCATGCCGGCGGCCGCGCGGTAGACCATCTCGTCGCCCTCGGCCATCTCCAGCGCGGCGCCGTCGGCGTCCACGAGGTTCACGGTTCGCTTGACGACGCGATCCAGCAGGCGTCCCAGGTCCAGGTCCAGCCCCAGCCCGGCCACCTCGGTTTGCAACGCGATGACCTCCAGCAGTTTGCCCCTGGTCGGCATCGGTCTCTCCTCTCGACGCGCATGCGCGCGACGATGCGCCTCTTGCTGCCCCGGACGCTTCGACGTTCCCCTGGCGGCCAGTGTCTCACTTGCGCATAAATGATGTCCATGCGTGTTTTTATGAGCATCTATGCGCGCAAATTCGCGCCATTGCTCTGGGTCAAGGCCGCGGCAGGCCGCAGCGGCCATGCTGGCGTCCCGCGCCCCTGAACCGCCTCGCTTGCCGGTCGGCGCCTAGAGTTTCCGCATGGACCACCATTTCCTCACCCCGCTGTTCATGCCCCGTTCGGTCGTCGTCTTCGCCGGCCCGCCGGATGAGCCGGCACGCCAGACCCGTCAGGCGCGCGCGTTGCGTGCCGCGCTGCAGGCCGCGCCCGGGGCGAGCCCGCCGCAGTTCTTGCACGTCGAGACGACCGGCACGCTGGGTGAACTGGCCCGCTCGCGGGCCGACCTGGCCATCATTGCGCTGCCGCCCGAGGAGATCGCCGCGGCGCTGGAACTGGCCGGGCGCATCGCCTGCCGCGCGGCACTGATCGTCAGCGACGGCGTCCGGCCCGAGCAGGCGGCGCAGCTCAAGCGCATCGCCCGTCGCGAGGGCCTGCACCTGCTCGGCCCCAACTGCCTGGGCTTCCAGCGCCCCCACCTCGGGCTGAACGCGAGCGCCGCCGGCCCACTGGCGGCCGAGGGCTCGCTGGCGCTGGTGTCGCAGTCCGGCGGGCTGACCTCGGCGATGCTGGACTGGGCCCAGCAGAACCAGGTCGGCTTCAGCCAGGTGGTGTCGCTGGGCCCGCACGCCGCGATGGACCTGGCCCAGGTGCTGGACTTCCTCGCCACCGACCCGCGCACGCAGAGCATCGTCGTGCACCTGGAGGGCATCTCCAACGCGCGCCGCTTCATGAGCGCGCTGCGCTCGGCGGCGCATGCCAAGCCGGTCGTCGTGCTGAAGGCCGGCCGGCGCAGCGCCGGCAGCGAGGCGGCGCTGACGCACTGCCGCGGCATCGTCGGCAGCGACGACGTCTTCGACGCCGCACTGCGCCGCGCGGGCGCCGTGCGGGTGCGCAGCTTCGTCGAGCTCTTCTCGGCCGCCAAAGGGTTGGCCGCGCGCTACCGGCCGGTCGGCAAGCGGCTGGCCATCGTCACCAACGGCGGCGGGCCCGGCGTGCTGGCGGCGGACCACGTCAGCGAGATCGGCCTGCAGCTCGGCCGCCTGTCGGCCGAGACGGCGTTGCAGCTCGCGCCGCACCTGCCCGACCGCGCGTCGCTGGCCGATCTCATCGACCTGTCGGCCGAGGGCGCGGCCGAGCACTTTCGCGCCGCCATCGAGGCCGCGGCGGCCGACCCGGCCATCGACGGGCTGCTGGCCATCTATGCGCCGCAGGTCGGATCGGACGCCGCCGAGGTGGCACGCGCCGTCGTCGCTGCCAGGGCCACCACGCCCAAGCCGCTGCTGGGCTGCTGGATGGGCGACGCTTCGGTGCAGGCCGCGCGCCGCGTGCTGAACGACGGCGGCGTCGCCAACTTCCGCACGCCGGAGGCGGCGGTCGGCGCCTTCGGCAGCATCGCGTCGTTCTACGCCAACCAGCAGTTGCTGCTGCAGACGCCGCCGCCGCTGTCCAGCCTCGCCCAGCCCGACATCGAGGCGGCGCGCCTGCTCATCGAGAGCGTGCTGGCCGAGCGCCGCCGCACGCTGACCGAGATGGAGAGCAAGGCGCTGCTGGCGGCCTTCCACATCCCCGTCACGCCGACGATGCTGGCGCGCAGCGCCAACGAGGCCATGATGCTGGCGACCCAGATCGGCTTCCCCGTGGCGCTGAAGATCGACTCGCCCGACATCGCGCACAAGAGCGACGTGCAGGGCGTGGCGCTGAACATCCAGAGCGGCGCGGCCGCACGCGACACCTTCAACGAGATGGTGGCGCGGGTGAAGCGGCTGCAGCCGCTGGCGCGCATCAACGGCGTGACGGTGCAGAAGATGGCCCGAGCCCATCGGGGCCGGGGTGGCCAGGAGGTCTGCGTCGGCCTGGTGACCGACGAGGCCTTCGGCCCGACCATCGTCTTCGGCGCTGGCGGCACGATGATCGAGCTGATCGCCGACCGCGCGATGGAGCTGCCGCCGCTGAACCAGTTCCTGTCGCGCCGCCTCATCGAGCGCGCCCGCGTGGCCGAGACCTTGCAGCACGGCTGGCAGGGCGGCCCGCCGGCCGACATCGAGGCGCTGGAGCGCGTGCTGCTGCGCGTCAGCGAGATGGTCTGCGAGTTCCCGCAGCTGCGCGAGATGGACATCAACCCGCTGATCGTCGACGAGACCGGCGCGGTGGCGGTGGACGCCCGCGTCGTGCTGCAGCCCGGGCCGCAGGCCGGCAGCCCGCGCGCGTTCGACTACGCGCACCTGGCCATCCTGCCCTACCCAGCCCGCTTCGAGCAGGTCTGGCCGCTGGCCGGCGGCGGCGAGGTCACCGTGCGCCCGGTGCGACCGGACGACGCGCAGATGCTGCAGGACCTGGTGCGCGGCCTGAAGCCCGAGAGCCGCTACTTCCGCTTCGCCAGCGCCATCCAGGAGTTGCCGCCCGGCCTGCTGGCGCGGCTGACGCTGATCGACTACGACCGCGAGATGGCGCTGGTGGCCGTCTGCACCGAACGCAGCGCCCGCGCGGATGGCGGCTTCGACGAGGCCGAGCGCATCGTCGGCGTGTCACGCATCATCATGAAACCCGACCAGACCCGCTGCGAATTCAGCCTGCTGGTGGCCGACGACTTCGGCGGCAAGGGCCTGGGCTCGCGGTTGATGGAAGGCATCACCGATGCCGCGCGCGAGAAGGGCCTGGCGGAGATCGAAGGGCTGGTACTGAGCAACAACAGCGACATGCTCAAGCTGATGCGCGGCCTGGGCTTCACGGTCAAGCCCTTCCCCGAGGAGCCGGAGTTCAAGCTCGTGACGCTGTCACTGCAGGCGTGACAGGCGCTCGGTCAGCAGCGCGAAGAAGCCGTCCGAGTCGACATGGCGCAGCACCTGGGCGTTGGCCGGCAGGCCGGTCACGGCCCACCAGTCGATGACGGTCATGCCGCGGGTCAGCTCGCTGTGCGTCTCGATCCGCACGTTGCAGTCGCGGCCGCTGAACAGCCCGGGCTGGAGCAGCCAGGCGATCACGCAGGGGTCGTGCAGCGGGCCGCCGTCCTGGCCGTATTTCTCCTTGTCGTAGCGCTCGAAGAACTCCATCCATGCAGCGACGACCGTGCCGGTGCGGTTGCCGATGGCGCGGATGGCGTCGATGCGCGTCGACGTGGTCAGCGCCTCGTGCGTGACGTCCAGCGGCGCCATCGTGATCGGCACGCCGCTGGTGAAGACCTCGTGCGCCGCCCGCGGGTCGACGTAGATGTTGAACTCGGCCGCCGGCGTCACGTTGCCGCCCTCGAAGAAGCCGCCGCCCATCAGCACGATGCGGCGGATGCGCGGGGCGATGTCGGGCGCGCGGCGCAGCGCCAGCGCGATGTTGGTCAACGGGCCCAGCGGGCACAGCGTCACGGTGCCGGACTCGCGTTCGCGCAGCGTCTGGATGATGAAGTCCACGGCATGGCGCGGGTCCGGCGCCAGCGTCGGCTCCGGCAGCTCGACACCATTCAGGCCGGTGTCGCCGTGCACGTGCTCGGCGGTGACGAGCGGCACGTCCAGCGGCCGGTCCGCACCGGCGCAGATCGGCACGTCGCGCCGGCCGGCCAGCTCCATGACCTTGCGCGCGTTCAGCGTCGTCAGCGCGAGCGGCACGTTGCCGGCCACGGTCGTCACGCCGAGGAGTTCCAGCTCGGGGCTGGCCGCGGCGAGCAGCAGCGCGATGGCGTCGTCCTGGCCGGGGTCGGTGTCGATGATGACGGGCAAGGGGTTCATGGGGCGGGCAGTGGGGCGATGTCGAGGTCGATGGCGCCGAACAGGCTGGCGCCCGCGGCGGTCTTGAGGTCCAGCAGCAGGCTGTCACCGGCGGCGAGTGCGAGGTCCAGCGCGCCGAGCGCCGCACCCGCCACCTGGCCGGCACGCAGCGGCCGCAGCCGCGCAAGGCGGGCGAGTGCCGGGCCGGGCGCGGCGTCGACGTCACGCGGCGCCTGTTTGGCGCCGTTGTGCAGCACCTGCAGAAGCGCCTGCAGACGGCCGGCGGCCCAGGCGTCGCCCAGTTCGTCGGGCGTGACGGCCAGCGGCGCGCATTGCGTGGCGACCAGCTCGCCGTCGATGCGCCAGTCCACGGCCAACGTCAGCAGCCGCAGAGCGTCCAGCGCCGCGGCGGCGTCGCTGGCGGGCGCCAGGTCGCCGGTGATGGCGGCCAGCGCGAGCTCACCGGCGGCGGGCGCGCGCAGCGGCTGATGCGGCGAGGAGAAGCTGCCGGTCTCGCGGTGGACACCGCCGTCGGCCTCGACCACCGCCCAGCCGCAGGCGCGCGGCAGCGGTGCCAGGCACTTCTCGGGCTCGAAGGCGAAGGCGTGGCGCAGCTTGCCGTGGTTGAGCTGCACGGCGAGGTCTTCGAGCTGGGGCGCGATGAAGCCCCAGTCGTCGAGGAGCTGCTGCATGCGGGTCGAGATGCCGGTGGCGTAGTGGGCCTGGGTCAGGTCGCGCGACACGACGACGAGGTGGCCGTCGCGCGAGCCGTCGGCGTAGCTGGCGAGTTTCATGGGCGGGTCTGCGACAGAGATGGCAGCATTGTGCGATGCGCGCCGCCCCGCCTCCTGCAAGACACCCGCCCCGGGCCGCGCTGCTGGCATTGACGGCCAGCCTGGCTGTGCATGCGGCGCTGCTGGGCGGCGAGCGGGCGCGCGAGGACGCAGCGCGCCCGGCGCGGGCCGTCAGCGTCGCGCTGCTGCAGCCGCCCACGCTGCCGATCGCGCTGCCGAAGCCGGCCCTGCCCGCCCTGCCCGCGCCGCGGGCCGCGTCGCCGCGCCTGAGCACGCGGCCACCGCCGCAGGTGCCGGCGGTGGACGCGCCGACGCCTGCCGCCGACGCCCCGCTGCTGCGCCTGGCCGGCCCGGCGTCGTGGCACTACCGGCTGCGCCAGGGCGGCCAGGATGGCGAAGCCGTGCTGGACTGGCGCCCCGAAGCCGACGGCCGCTACAGCCTGCGCCTGACGCGCCGCATCGGCGAGCGCGCGCTGCCCGCCCAGGAGAGCCTGAGTCGCACCGACGGCGCGGGCCTGGCGCCCGAGCGTTTCGCCATGCAGCGTGGCGGTCAGGACCGCCAGGCGATCAATTTCGACGCCGAGGGCCGGCGCGTCAGTTTCTCGGCCAGCCCCGCGCAGCTGGACCTGCCCGAACGCACGCAGGACCGGCTGTCCTGGTGGCTGCAACTCGCCGCCCTGGTGCAGGCGTCGCCGACACCGGGCGGGCGCTGGCGCGTCTGGGTCGCCGGCGTGCGCGGGGAGCTGCGCGAATGGGTGTTCGAGGCGGTCGACGCCGAACCGGCGGAGAGCGGCATGTTGCATCTGCGCCGGCAGCTGCTCGGGCCTTACGACCCCGGCATCGACCTCTGGCTGGACCCCGCGCGGGGCTATTTGCCGGTGCGGCTGCGCCAGGGCGACCCGGAAACGCGCGGTTTCGAAATCCGTCTCGCCGACGTGAACTCCTGACGCTTCCTACACGCTGTCGGCGCATGGGATGACCCGATCAACGCCCCGTTCTGCCAGTATCTGAACCGAGCGGGGCTTGAAACACCAGGTCCCACCCGCAGTTGAAGCCACGAGGAGAACTTCATGCACATGCTCTACAACTCCGACAGCTTCATCGTCGTCCAGTTCGACGTGCCGACCGCCGAGCTACAGGCGGTGGAGACGGGTCCCCAGCTGAACCGCGGTGGTTTCGAGATCGTCGACAAGTTCGCCCGCAAGGAAATCTTCATCGAAGGCGCACTCGCTGAATCCTTCCAGCAGGGCGTCCAGGCCCTGATCGACGAAGGCCAGCCGTCGGAGGACGAGCTCGACGCCTTCATCGAGCAGTACGCCGTGATGGGCCAGCAGCCGGTCGTGATGCACTGAACACTTGGGGGGCCGGTCTTACATTGATCTACGCCCAACCCTGATACAAGATGGGTCCGCGCCGGCCGTTGACGGCTGCGCAAGGAGCCCATCGAATGGTGAAGCGAGTCGCCGCTGAAGCAGTGCCCCGGACGTCGGTCCGCGTGCTGCCTTCGCCCGGCCTGGACAGCGCCCCGGTGCTGGACCGCATGTGCTCGCAGTTCGTGCTGACGCTGACCGTGCGGCACGCCGGCCGCTTCAATTTGCGGCGCGACTTCAACGGCCTGCTGTCCTTCACCGGCCGCCACCTCGTCTGGCCCACCCGCGTGCTGCAGAGGCTGCGCGTCTATCTTGCGCAGCGATGTGCCGGCAACGAGCTGTGGCGCGGCCATGAGGCCTTGAGCGACGAGGCCTTCCTCGAGCGTTTCGGCCAGTGGAGCGGACCGTTCTCGGAAGGCACCCTCTTCTTCTACCTCGACGAGTACGTCAAGGACGCGCCCAAGGACATGATGGCCTTGCTCGCGACGACCTGCGAGCACCTGGACCGGCAGCTCAAGCGCGAGTCGACGCTGGTCGAGAAGAACATCGCGGCGCTCGGCACGCTGCTGCAGCTCAATCCGGCCGAGCGCGCCATCCTGCTGTACGGCACGCTGGCCCGCTACCAGCGCGAGCTGCGCGGTGCGCTGGTCGAGTTCAAGGTCAACACGGCGCAGGAGGCGTTTGCCGCGATCGCGGCGGTCGCCGGTGTCGACGAGCGCGAGGTGGCCGAGGCGCTGCGCGCGGGCTCGCGGCTCGAGCGCATCGGCATGGTCGAGAACCTGATCTCCGAGCACAACATCACCGACCTGGCCGACCTGATGAAGGTCAGCGACCAGTTGCCGCCGGTGCTGATGCGCGAGTACCAGGGCCCGCACGACCTGATGGCCGTGTTCACGCGCCCGGCCACGCGCAGCACGCTGGCGCCCACCGACTTCCAGTTCGTCGTCGAAGACCTCGATCTCTTGAAGGGTTTGCTGCGCCAGGCCGTGGCGACGCGCGCGACCGGCGTCAATGTGCTGCTCTACGGCCCACCGGGCACCGGCAAGACCGAACTGGCCAAGGTGGCCGCCGCGGCCGCAGGGCTGGACCTGTACGAGGTGGAGTACGCCGACCGCGACGGCAACTCGCTGTCGGGTCGCGACCGCTACCGCTCGCTGCAGATCAGCCAGGTGTTCCTGAAGGCCAGCACCAACGTGGCGCTGCTGTTCGACGAGGTGGAGGACGTCTTCCCGCCGCTGTCGAGTGACACCGCGTCGCTGCTGAACCGGCTGGATGCCAGCGGCGAAGGGGGCGTGGGCAATTCGGTCAGCGGCAAGGCCTGGGTCAACCAGATCCTGGAAACCAACCCGGTGCCGGTGATCTGGGTGACCAACCGCATCGAGCAGATCGACCCGGCGTTCCGGCGCCGCTTCCAGTACCACCTGGAGCTGAAGTCGCCGCCACCCGGCGCGCGGCGTGGCCTGGTGGCCCGCGCGCTGGGCGAGGTGGCGGTCAGCGAGGGTTTCGTCGCCAAGCTGGCCGAGCGGCCGGGCCTGACGCCGGCGCAGATCCGCACGGCCGTGCGCTTCGCTCAATTGGCCGGTTCGGCCGACGAGACCGAGAAGCTCATCGAGCGCCAGCTGCTCAACGCCGACAAGGCGTTGGGCCGCGACGACATCAGCCTCGCGCGCCCCTGCGTGACGCGCTATGCGCTTGAGCTGCTGAACTGCGAGAGCCGCTTCGAGATCCCGCGCATCGTCGAGGCGCTGCGGCGCAAGGGAAGCGGCCAGCTGTGCTTCTACGGCCCGCCGGGCAGCGGCAAGACCGCCCTGGCGGAGCACATCGCGCAGACGCTGGGCCGGCCGCTGATGGTCCGGCGCGCCAGCGACATCGCCAGCAAGTTCGTCGGCGAGACCGAGCAGAACATGGCGCGCATGTTCGAGACCGCGCAGCTTGAGGGCGCCGTGCTGCTGCTGGACGAGGCCGACAGCTTCCTGCGCAGTCGCAAGCATGCGGAGCGCAACTACGAAGTGTCAGAGGTCAACGAGATGCTGGCCGGCATGGAGCGCTTCAGCGGCCTCTTCATCTGCACGACCAACCTCTTCGACGATCTGGACGAGGCCGCGCTGCGGCGCTTCGCGTTCAAGATCCGGTTCAAGGCGCTGAAGCCGGAGCAGCGGGTGGCGATGTTCGAGCGCGAGGCCGGTGTCGCGCCTGACGACGAGCAGCGGTTACGGCTGCTGGCGATGGACTGCCTGACACATGGGGACTTCGCCGCCGTGAGGAACCAGGTCGAGATCCTCGGCGAGGCGTTCACGCCGGATGAGTTTCTGGCGCAGCTGGAGGCGGAGCATCGGGCGAAGCCGGAGGTGAGGGAGCGGCGGGGGATTGGGTTCAGGGCGAACTGAATCGATGCATTCGGGCGTCCTCAATAGCGGCGACGCTCGGCGTACCAGCCCACCCCTCGCAAGAGCAATAGATAGCTAACAACGGCCGCAACGAACAGCGCATCCCCGGCAATGGCGCGCAAGTGGTTCCCGAAAGCGCCAACTACACCACCCAGGCTGAAGACGCCAAAGACGTAGATCCAGAAGGCTGATCGAGATGGCTTCATGCGGCCTCTAGGACACCCAGATCGTGAGCGCTGCGCGTTGTCAGAGACGCTTGAAATAGTACGTCGTCGAACAGAGCGGCCCATCGGGCATCAACGCGTAGTTCGGTATATCCCCCGCCTTCTGCCACCCCAGCCGCTCATAGACTCGCGACGCATCGCTGCCCGTGACGGTGTCCAGCACCAGCGTCGTCTTGCCAAGCTCGCGCGCCTTCGCCTCCAGCGCCTTCAGCAGCCGCTCGGCAATGCCCTGTCGTCGCGCGCGCCGGTGCACGAGCATCTTGCTGACGTCCGCCCGGTGCGGCTGGTTGTCGGGCATGCCGACGACGAGGGACAGCGTGCCGCAGATGCGGCCGGCGGCATCCTCGGCGACGAAGAGATGCCGTTCACCTGCGGCCACACCGGCCGCGACCTTGCACCAGAAGGCCTCGGGCCGCCCCTCGGCCAGCGGCAGCATGAAGCCGACCGACGCGCCGCCTTCCACGCAGTCGCGCAACACCTCGGCCAGCTCGTCCACAAGCGCCAGCGCCTCCGCGCCATCGAGTTCCCGGATGGTGCTCGCCATGCCCAACTCCTTGCCAAAACAGACGGCCGCTGCGTTGCCCGCGTAGCGACCGAAGTTGTCGATGCGCCGGTAGCCGTGGCGCTCGTAAAAGGCGACGGCGCGAGCGTTCACGGCGCGCGTCTCCAGCCACACCGCGCGGTAGCCCAGTGCGTGGGCCGTTGCCTCAAGGTGAGCCAGCAGCGCGGCGCCCGTGCCTTGGCCGCCGGGCCGCGCATACATGCGCTTGAGCTCGGCGACGCCCTCCTGGAGCGGCCGCAACGCGCCACAACCGATCGCGCGCCCGTCGGCATCCCGCGCCATGACGAAGCGGCTGCGTGGCCCGCGCACGTCATCGGCCGCGAAGCCGCAGCGGCCGCTGTTGCCGGTGATGGCCTGCAACGCGGCCGAGAGTTCATCGAGCAGCATGCGCGCGTCGGCGTGCTCCGGGTCAAGGGTGACGATGTTCAGCGCCATGCCCGGGCACCGGTCAACGCCACGAGATAGCGGGCCGGCTTCCCGCCGGGGTTGTGGAAGCGGACCGGCGCGTCCAGCCGCATGGCCAGGCAGTCGCCGGGGTTGAGCTGCCACTGATCGGTGCCGTGGCCGATCTCCATGACGCCGTCGATCATCCAGACGAGCTGGTGGATGTCGGCGTCACGCGCCGAGGTCTCGAAGGCGACGCGCTGGCCGGGAGGAAAGACAACGTCGACCAGCTGCAGCGGCGACACGCCAGGCGGCGACACGTTGCGGCGGCGGTAGCCCGAGGCGGGGTCGCTCCAGACGGGCTGGTCGGCCACGCGCGCGAGTGGCGACGGCGCCGCCGGGGCCGGGCCTGCCTCGAACATCGACGCGACGCTGACGCCCAGGGCGCTGGACAGCTTGTCGAGCACCACCGCCGTCGGGCTGCTCTGGCCGCGCTCGATCAGCGAGATGTTGGAGCGGCTGACGCCGCTCTTGTGCGCCAGCGCGTCCAGCGACAGGCCGGCCGTGCTGCGCAGGTCATGCAGGCGTTTGCCGATGCGTTCGGTGATGTCCATGTATTCCAGTTTACTGGAACTATGCCTCCATCAAAATGGAATCACCCGTTCGACGGCGCGGCGCCAAGCCGGGTCAGGCCACCGGCGGCCCAGGCGCCAGGCGGCATGGGTGAGCTTGATGACGTGGGCGTCGTCCTGCTCGCACGCGGCGGAGATCAGCGCGGGCCACGGCCGGCTGGGCGGGTGGTCCAGCGCCAGGGCGGGCGTGGCGCCACTGGCCTGCAAGCCGGCGGCCGCGGCGATGCTGAAGCCGCGCGCCAGCTCGGGCGTCGGCCACCAGGGCTCGAGCACCGTCATCGCGTGGCTGGCCGTCACCAGGTGCAGCACGGTGAAGTTGCCCGTCGCCGCATAGGTGCGCGCGGCCAGCAGCGCCAGCTCGCGCAGCGTTTGCGGCCCGTGCGGCAGGCGGCCGGCCACCGCCTTGAACGCGGCCGTGGCGCCCCAGGCCTGCATGCGGTCGGTGATGAGCCCGCGCGGCAGGGCGGCAGGTTGCGGCAACTGCGCCAGCGCGTGCAACCACTCGGCAAGCGCCAGCGGCGGGCCATCGTCCGCCGGCAGGGGCATGAAGTGCGCGGCCCAATGCGCCAGGCCCGCGGCGAGTTCGCCCTCGTGGCCAGCCAGCACGGCATGGGCGGTGCGGATCAGGCCGTGGAAGGCGGCCGCGCCCGCACCCGGCAGCAGCAGCGGCAAGGCCTCGCGCAGTGCGCCGCCCGATCCCAGTTCGGCGATGCGCGCGGCGAAGTGGGATCGCCAGTCGACGTCGCTGTCGGGCCGGCCAAGGTCCCGTTCGACGGCGATGCGCGCCGGCCGGGCGCAGGAGCGCGGCTCCAGGAACGCCTGCTGGGCTTCGGTCCAGGCCTGCAGTCGCTCGGCCGCGGCGCCCAGTTCCAGCAGCGCCTGCTGGGCCATCGGCAGGTGGTTGCTCAACCGGCCGCGGTAGGTTGACGACAGTGCGTCGCCGGCGTCGAGCAGGTGGTGCAGCTGCGCGATGGTGGCTGGCGCGGGCGCAGCGGTTCTCATCAACATGGACAACCTCCTTGTGGGAACATGGCCGCGATGCTCGAAGTTGAAGTGAACTTGAAGTCAAGCCCCGTGTTGCTCAGCATCGGCCAGCTGGCCGGGCGCGCGGGCGTCGCGACGAGCGCCTTGCGCTTTTACGAAGCCGAAGGCCTGCTCGCCGGCAGCCGCAGCTCGGGCGGCCATCGGCAGTACCCGAGGCATGCGCTGCGCCGCGTCGCCTTCATCCGCGCGGCCCAGACGGTGGGGCTGACGCTGCCGCAGATCAAGGCGGCGCTGGCCACGTTGCCCGACGGCCGCACGCCCACCAAGGCCGACTGGGCGCGGCTGTCCGCCAGCTGGGCGCCCCTGCTGGATGCCCGCATCGCGGCACTGCAGGCCCTGCGCGCGAAGCTGACCGGCTGCATCGGCTGCGGCTGCCTGTCGCTGAAGGCGTGCGCGCTCTACAACCCGCAGGACCAGGTGGGCGAACAGGGCGCCGGGGCGAGGCTTCTGGGCATCGAAACTGCGGCTTGACCCATCACAACGGCAGCGAATCACTTCCCGGTGAAAATCCCCGGGTTAACCCGCCACCATCAGCCGCCATGAGTGCCTTCCACGAAGAGACCGTCCTGACCGTTCATCACTGGACCGACCGCCTGTTCAGCTTCACGACGACGCGCGATCAGGCGCTGCGTTTCTCCAACGGCCATTTCACGATGATCGGCCTCAAGGGCGAGAACGGGAAACCGCTGCTGCGCGCCTACAGCATCGTCAGCGCCAACTATGAGGAGCAGCTGGAGTTCCTGAGCATCAAGGTGCCGGACGGCCCGCTGACCTCCAAGCTGCAGCACATCAAGCCGGGCGACAAGATCATCGTCGGCCGCAAGCCCACCGGCACGCTGCTGATCGACTACCTGCTGCCGGGCAAGAACCTCTACCTGCTGGGCAGCGGCACCGGCCTGGCGCCCTTCATCAGCATCGTGCGCGACCCGGTCACGTACGAGCGCTTCGAGAAGGTCGTCATCGTGCACGGCGTGCGCGAGGTGGCCGAGCTGGCGTACCACGACCACCTCACGGTGGACCTGCACCAGCACGAGTTCCTTGGCGAGTTCGCGAGCGAGCAGCTGCTGTACTACCCGACCGTCACGCGCGAGCCCTACAAGAACATGGGCCGCATCACCGACCTGATCCAGACCGGCAAGCTGCAGGCCGACCTGGGCCTGCCGCCGCTGGACCCCGAGAACGACCGCATCATGCTGTGCGGCAGCCCGGCGCTGCTGAAGGACATGCAGGAGATGCTGGAGATCCGCGGCTTCAAGGAAGGCAGCACGACGACGCCGGGCGACTACGTCATCGAGCGCGCGTTCGTCGAGAAGTGAAGCGCTAGGGCCTGCCGCGGGAGCGGCAGGTGAACAAGGCTGTCCCGGGTGAAACATCCTCAGGGAAATGCTCAGGTAATTCCTGACGGCGCCTGACTTTCGGCTGTGCCCCTGAAGCGGGCACACTCCGCACCTGTCTAGATCGGCAGGAGGCGGAAAAGCCAGATGAACAACCCCAAGCGCATCGCCGGCACGCTCATCGTGCTGGCCGTGTTCGGCAGCGCCCTGTTCTGGGCGCTGCGCAGCAACCAGCAGACGCAAGCGCTCGAACACGAGCAGGCCACCGTCGCCCAGACGGCGCCGCTCAAGGGGCTGGTGGCGGTGGATGTGGAGCCGTTCTTCAAGGACGAGCGCGTCGCGCGGCTGCTGGCGAGCCAGCGCCTGCCGGTGCAGGCGGTGCGCGTGGGAAGCCGCGACATGGCGGGCAAGCTGGACGAGGCGCCCGACTTCTTCTTCGCCAGCGGCGTGGTGGCCGCGAACATGATCCTGGACGCGGCGCGCAAGGCCAACAAGCAGGCCACGCAGAGCTCACCCTTTCACACGCCGCTCGTCGTCGCGTCGTGGGAGCCGGTCGCCAAGATCCTCGTCGCCAACCAGATGGCCAAGCCGATCGCGCCCAAGGTGTACGGCCTGGACATGGAGAAGCTGACCGAGGCGATGCTGGCCAAGAAGCGCTGGCGCGACCTGAAGGACAGCGGCGACTACGCCGTGTCGCGCAGCGTGCTGGTGTCGACGACCGACATCCGGCGCAGCAATTCGGCGGCCATGTACCTGGCGTTGACCTCGCAGGCGCTGAACGGCGAAGTCGTCAGCGACCGCGCGCAGGGCAATGCGCTGGCGCTGAAGCTGGCCGAGCTGTTCAAGCGCCAGGGCTTCCAGGAGAACTACGTCAACGGCGCCTTCGACGACTACCTGTCCATCGGCATGGGCAAGACGCCGCTGGCCTTCATCTACGAAAGCCAGATGCTGGCGCAGGCGCAAAAGCAAGGCGGCGGGCTGCGGCCCGACATGGTGCTGATGTACCCGCAGCCGACCATCGTGAACAAGCTGGTCATCGTGGCGATGAACGAGCGGGGTCGCAGGCTCGCCGAGCTGCTGGCGACGAACAAGGAGCTGCAGGCCATCGCGCTGGAGCAGGGCTTCCGCACGGGTGATCCGACGGCGTTCGCCGCCACCGCCAAGCAGGCGGGCCTGGCCGTGGACACGCCGTTGCGCCAGGTCGTCGACCCGCCCGGGTTCGACCTGATGTTCGAGATGATCGACACCGTCAGCCGGGAGATGAACCAATGATGCGACGCCTGAACGTGGCTCTGCTGGTCGTGCTGACCGTGGCGCTGTCCGCCTGCGGGAAGCGCGATGAAACCGCGCCCGCGGCCCCGAGCGCGCCGGCCGCCCCGAGGACCACGCTGCAGGTGCTGGCCACCAGCGACCTCAAGGACATCGAGCCGCTGGCCGCGCAGATCGAGACCGCCACCGGCGTGGCCGTGCAGTTCCGCTTCGGCGGCACGATGGAGAGCACGCAGGAGGTGCTCAGCGGCGACGCGGGCGGCAAGCCGCCCGCCGACGTGGCCTGGTTCGCCAACGCCAAATACCTGCTCAGCGATGCAGCCGGCCAGGGCCGCGTCAAGCTGCAGGAAAAGATCATGCTGTCGCCGATGGCAGTGGGCGTCAGCGAGAGCGACGCGGCGCGCTTCGGCTGGAACAAGCCCGATGCCAAGCTCACGTGGGCGGACATCACCAAGGCCGCCAAGCAGGGCCAGCTGCGCTACGCGCTGAGCAACCCCGCGACCAGCAACCAGGGCTTCATGGCGCTGCTCGGCGTCGTCGCGGCTGCGGGCGGCAAGGGCGAAGCGCTGACGGCCGCCGACGTGGACCGCCAGGCCATTTCGGACTTCCTCGTCGGCTACAAGATCGTCGGTGACAACTCGACGTATCTCGCCGAGCAGTTCATCAAGCTCCAAGGCACGCGCGCCAACGCCTTCATCAACTACGAGAGCTGGCTGCTGACGCTGAACGCCAGCGGCAAGCTGCGCGAGAAGCTGCACCTGATCTACCCGTTCGAAGGCGTGTCGACGGCGGATTACCCGTTCATGCTGCTCAACGACGCCAAGCGCGCGGAGTACCTGAAGGTCGTCGAGTACCTGAAGGGCGACACCGCCCAGCTGTGGCTGGCGAGGCAAACGCTGCGCCGGCCGATGAAGGCCGAGCTGGCCCAGCAAGTGGCAGACATCCTGCCGTCGCGCGGCTTCCAGGTGGAGCTGCCGTTCTCGCCCGACCGCCAGCTGGCGGATGGCCTGATCGACGCCTATCTCAACGAGTTCCGCAAGCCCATCGCCAGCACCTTCGTGCTGGACACCAGCGGCAGCATGCAGGGCCAGCGGCGCGAGCAGCTCGTCGAGGCCATCCACTACCTCGCCGGCGCCGACGTGTCGCTGACGGGCCGCGTCGCCAAGCTGACCAACCGCGAGAAGCTGTGGTTCCTGCCCTTCAGCGACCGGCCCCGCGAGCCGGTGCTGTTCGAGATCCCGGCCGGCACGCGGGTCGCCAAGGGTGTCGCACCGCAGGCCGACACCGATGCCAAGAAGGCCGAGTTGCAGCGTGTGCGCGACGCCGCCGACAACCTGCGCATGGCCGGCGGCACGGCGCTGTACGACGCCGTGTTGGCAGGCCTGTCGCACATGCTGGAGCAGCGCAAGCTCAAGCCCGAC
>Ga0307411_10000049_pt1 | contig 35431 bp, 39 predicted proteins | sample DK1Ometagenome_2_FD_203712 | JGI IMG/M metagenome (GOLD analysis project Ga0307411, IMG submission 203712) | Maize rhizosphere microbial communities from greenhouse at UC Davis, California, United States - DK15-O-1 | ecosystem: Host-associated > Plants > Roots > Rhizosphere > Soil | place: USA...
GAACGACCCTTACTCGCAACAGTACCTTGTTGCCAATTTCTCATTAAAACACGAATCCATGTAGAAAAAGACGCTGGTGACGCTGGCTCTAAAGTAGCAATATCAAAATTTATCTCCTGCGCAGTCACTGGATATACTAGTGCTGCTGCAGGGTTACTCATTGTATCTTTTGTCATCATTGCCTGCCTACACCGCTTTGCGTATAAAAACTAAATTCCCTGCTTTTCCGGGAATAGAGCCTTTTACTAATAATGTTTTGGTATCTTCTTTCACCATCACTATTTCAAGATTCTTCATAACACGCTTATCACAGCCCATATGACCAGGTAATTTCTTTCCTTTAACCACATGTCCGCTTTTCACCAAAGATCCTATTGAGCCTGGACGATTACCCATCGTTGAACCATGACTTCCAGGAGGACCACTAAATCTCCAACGCTTTACAACCCCTGCAAATGACTTCCCTATGGTAATGCCAAACACATCTACCAATTTACCGAGGATCATATCGCCTAAGAAGCTCATTGGCTGACCAATTGTTACTTCAGACAATGCACTATTAAGAGGAATTTCGCGAATAAAGCTATAATAGAGAGAAGGTTTCTTGATCCACTCTTTGTTATATACTTCTTTTTTATACCGATCTTTTACAAGTCCAACTTGTATAGCATCATACCCATCTCGACTTTGTGTCTTTATGTTAGTAATGTGCCAATCTGCAATGTCAATTGCGGTCACAGGAACAACCTTATCTTTAACAAAGATCTGTGTCATCCCTATCTTTCGTCCCCATATTCCAGTTATGTGCTGATTCATTTCTCCCCCTTCTATTTAATTTCCACATCTACACCAGAGGAAACATTGAGCTTCATAAGAGCATCCATAGTTTTATCTGAAGGAGAAATAATGTCTAAAATTCGCTTATGTGTCGTTAACCCAAATTGTTCACGCGATTTTTTATTAACATGAGGAGAACGCAACACTGTCCAGCATCGTTTTTTATTAGGAAAAGGAACAGGCCCCATAATATCAGAACCCGTTCTTTTTGCAGTCAATACAATCTGTTTGACTGCCTTATCTAATAAACGATGATCAAATGATTGTAATATAAGCCTAATAGACTGCTTTTCCATTTGATTACCTTTATATCATTTATTCTATAATTTCGGTGATAACACCAGATCCAACAGTTCTACCACCTTCACGAATAGCAAAACGAAGATCTTTATCCATCGCAATTTTAGAAATTAGATCAACAGTAAGATCTACTGTATCACCAGGCATTACCATATCACGACCTTCTGGCAATGAAACGATGCCTGTTACATCCGTTGTACGGAAATAAAATTGCGGACGATATCCGGTAAAGAATGCGCTATGCCTTCCGCCTTCATCCTTAGACAAAATATATGCTTTGCAACGGAATTTTTTATGCGGTTTAATGCTTCCTGGTTTAGCAATTACCATACCACGTTCAACATCTTCTTTTTTGGTACCACGAAGAAGAAGACCAACATTATCTCCAGCTAAGCCTTCGTTAAGAATTTTTCTAAACATCTCAACGCCAGTAACAATAGTTTTAGTTGTGTCTTTTAGGCCAACAATTTCAACCTCTTCACCAACTTTAACTTTACCTGCTTCGATACGGCCAGTCACAACAGTACCACGGCCTGCAATTGAAAATACGCCTTCAACTGGCATAATAAATGGTTTATCGATTTCACGAACAGGTTCTGGAATATAAGTATCTAAAGCATCCATAAGACGCATAATTGATTGGACACCAACTTCACTATCTTCGCCTTCAAGCGCTTTTAATGCTGAACCCCTGATAACAGGAATTTCATTGCCCGGAAATTCATATTTGCTGAGAAGATCACGAATTTCTTCTTCAACCATGTCCACCATGTCAGAATCATCAACCATATCAACTTTATTTAAGAATACAACAAGTGCTGGTACGCCAACCTGACGCGCTAACACTATATGCTCACGAGTCTGAGGCATCGCACCATCAACTGCTGATACAACCAGAACTGCTCCATCCATCTGAGCTGCACCAGTGATCATGTTTTTTACATAATCAGCATGACCAGGACAGTCAATATGTGCATAGTGACGCTTATCTGTTTCATATTCAACATGTGATGTTGAAATAGTAATTCCACGCTCTCTCTCTTCTGGTGCATTATCAATCTCATCAAATGCACGCGCCTTTGCATATCCCTTTTTTGATAAAACAGAGGTGATAGCTGCAGTTAACGTCGTTTTGCCATGATCAACGTGACCAATTGTGCCAACATTAAGATGGGGCTTGCCACGCTGAAATACATCTTTTGCCATCGTCTTATACTCCTATGATTGACAAAAATTTATTCTTTTTTATTTTTTGATACTATTGCTTCTTGAACATTCTTAGGGACTTCTCTATAGCATAAAAATTCCATATCATAACTCGCCCGCCCCTTAGTCATCGATCGCAGTTGAGTAGAATAACCAAACATTTCACCAAGCGCAACTTCTGCACTAATGATCTGCTGGTTAAACTCTGTTTTTGAATCTAAAATCCTTCCACGACGAGAATTAATATCCCCAATGACATCTCCTATATGCTCATCAGGAGTATATACATTTACAGACATCACCGGCTCTAATAGAACAGGAGACGCCTTTGTCATGGCAGATTTAAAGGCCATAGAAGCAGCAACTTTAAATGCTATTTCTGAAGAGTCTACATCATGATAAGAACCATCATAGAGAGTAACTTTAACATCAACAACCGGATATCCCCCTAAAATTCCTGCCGTTAATGTCTCTTTAATACCTTTTTCAACAGCTGGAATAAATTCTCTTGGTATAGCACCACCAACAATAGAATTTACAAATTCAAATCCTTTTCCTCGCTCCAAAGGCTCCATCTTGATCCATACATGACCAAATTGACCTCGACCACCTGATTGACGAATAAACTTACCTTCAGCATCAGCATTTTTCTGAATTGTCTCACGATATGCAACTTGTAGCTTACCTTGGACGACTTCAACTTTATGCTCTCTGCGTAAGCGATCAACAACTATTTCTAAATGCAATTCGCCCATGCCCGAAATTTCTGTTTGGCCAGTCTCTTCATTATATGAAAACCTAAAGGATGGATCTTCTTGCATAATTTTACGTAATGCAATTGTCATTTTTTCGTATTCAGCTTTAGACTTTGGTTCCACTGAAGTTGAAATAACAGGCGTTGGTATAGTAATAGATTCTAATACAACTGGCGCCTTATCAACACATAATGTATCACCCGTCTGCGCATCTTTTATGCCGACAATAGCTACGATATCTCCAGCCTTTGCAACACCAATCTCTTCTCGTTTATTCGCATGCATTTTTAGCAAACGACTCACGCGCTCTTTTTCACCAGTGCGCACGCTATAGACATATGACCCTGCCTTAAGCTCACCAGAGTAGACGCGCACAAAGTTAAGAACCCCAACAAATGGATCCGACATAATTTTAAAGATAAGGGCATAAAAGGGTCCATTTGGATCAGAAGAAATAGGAAACTTTTCACCTGTTTCAGTATTAGTTCCTTCGATAGCAGGAACATCAATAGGCGATGGTAAATAATCGATAACACCATCTAACAATAACTGAACACCTTTGTTCTTAAATGCTGACCCACAAAAAACAGGCACAACCTTAAGCTCAGTTACACCCTTACGCAATGCTGCTTTAATTTCTGCAATAGAAATCTCTTCTTCATTCAGATATTTATCAGCTAAGGCTTCTTCTAAATCACAAGCAGCTTCTACTATTTTTGCATACAACTCTTCAACTTTGTCTGCATAGTCATTGGGCACATCAACCCATTCGATAATCTCACCGTTGTCACCCTTAAAATTAGCCATTTTACGAGTTAAAACATCGATAATAGATGTGAAATCTTCTGACATGCCAACCTGTAGTTGCATAGCAATAACATTGGCTCCCAACTTTGCTTTAATATTCTGAACTGTACGTAAATAATCAGCACCTATACGATCGAGCTTATTTACAAAGACAATTCGAGGAACTTTATAACGATTTGCTTGTTTCCAGACAGTTTCAGACTGAGGCTGCACACCTTCTACTCCAGAAAATACCGCCACTACACCATCTAAAACTCGCAATGATCGCTCTACTTCTATAGTAAAATCAATGTGCCCTGGTGTATCAATAATATTAATCTGATAATCTTTCCAAAAACTGGTTGTTGCAGCAGATGTGATAGTAATACCACGCTCTTGCTCCTGCTCCATCCAGTCCATAGTTGCTTCACCCTCGTGCACTTCACCTATTTTATGTGAAACACCCGTATAAAACAGAATGCGCTCAGTTACTGTAGTTTTTCCAGCATCTATATGAGCTGCAATCCCTATGTTTCTATATTTTTCTAATGGATATTGTTTTGCTGACATAATGATCCTCGATTACCATGCATAATGAGAAAATGCTCGATTCGCATCTGCCGTACGCTGCACATCAGTTCTCTTTTTAATAGCTCCACCTTTAAGCTCTAACGCATCTAAGAGTTCACGCCCTAGACGCAACCCCATAGTCTTATCTGAACGACCTTGCGCAGCACTCACCAACCAACGAAACGCTAAAGCTTTTCTGCGCTTTTCACTTACTTCGCGTGGAATCTGATATGTGCTACCACCAACCCGCCGAGAACGAACCTCAATAAATGGGGCTACCTGTTCAAACGCTCGGTGAAATAGTTCTAAAGCTTTTTTGTCATCACCATTTGCTTTTTTTACTAGTATATCCATAGCTTCATACACTATGGTACGCGCACAATTCTTTTTGCCGCGCTTCATAACAATATTGATTAATTTTTGTATCAATGTTGATTCAAATCGAGGATCAACACCAACTTCTCTAATAAATTCTGCTCTTCTACGCCTTGGCATATCTCAATTCCTTACTGTTTTTTCGGGCGTTTTGCACCATAAAGCGATCTACCTTGTTTCCTTTTGTCAACCCCAGAACAATCAAGCGCACCCCTCACAATATGATACTTAACACCGGGTAAATCGGGCACTCGTCCACCACGAACAAGGACAACGCTATGTTCTTGAAGATTATGTCCTTCCCCGCCGATGTATGCGGTCACCTCAATACCAGTAGTTAATTTGACACGAGCAACTTTACGCATTGCTGAGTTAGGCTTTTTAGGGGTTGTAGTGAACACACTTTTACAAACACCTTTTGCAAAAGGCCCCTTAAGAAAAAGACTTCTTCTGAGTGCCGGACTTTTTGGTTTCGCCTTAATTTTATTTCTACCAAAGCGACATAATTGATTAATCGTTGGCATGTATACAAACCCTTATAATTATCGCGTTATAAAAAAATTTTTTATTATATAATCGCAACTTTTCATCCGATGCGCTACCTCAGATACGTAAGTTGACTAATTGCTATTTTACCCTCTTTGTGAATTTTTTCAAGAAAATAATTTATCTTAGCCGCCAATAAGATGTGATACGTGCATATAATTTAGAAAATATCTCACTAGTATATAACGAAAGCTCTTGCAAAAAGTCTTTCTAAGCGTAGACTTATATCTCTAATACATGATACCTTATTTTTGCACAATTGACAAAAAATTTGTAATATTTTTACGTAATACCAAGGAGCTTTTATGATTCAATCTACACTAGCGAGCCTTCCTTCGATAATACAAAATGTTTTTTTTATTCTATTTGGATGCATTGGGATGGGATTTCTTATAGGATTTCATGAACTAGGACATTTCATGTTTGCAAAGCTATTCCATGTTAGAACCCCATCATTTTCTATAGGGTTTGGACCTAAACTTATCAGTAAAAAAATTGGCGAAACTGAATTTAGCCTCTCTGCAATCCCATTTGGAGGATACGTAGAGATCGCCGGCGCAGCTGAAGTGGGCCAAGGAGAACAAAAAGAATCACACGCCACCGATGAAGCTTCTTTTGCAAAAAAGCCATATTATCAAAAATTACTGATCATGCTTGGGGGAATACTTTTTAACTTAGCATTCGCTTATTGCGCATTAATTATTTTATGCCTAACCGGAATACCAAAAACTCCGCTTATTCAAAAAACCCTCATTGCCCATATTGCTCCTGACTCTGCTGCAGAAAAATATGGCATTTCCATAGGTGATCATATTATTGCCGTTAATGGAACCCCTTTAGAAGATAGTGTTGTCACATTACAATCTATTATTACCCCCCTTGCTTCACAACAAGTAGCAATCACCCTCAAACGCAATGGAGTTCTAGAAGAAACATCTGTGGTACTAGGAGAAAAGATTATCCGTGAACAAAAAGTAGGAACACTCGGCGTAGAATTTGAAATTAGTCCAACTCCAGCAATTCCTTTTATAGAAGCTGTTTGGAAAGGAATTGCTATGACAAACACCTGGATTAAAAACACAATAACCGGGTTTATGCATATCAGAAAAAACCACGGCGAAATGGCTGGCCCCGTTATGATTATTGCCATGACAACTCGCGCTGCTGCAAGCGGTTTTAAAATTTTACTATTATTACTCGCGATTATTAGTATTAATTTAGCGATTCTTAATCTGATACCTCTTCCTATTTTGGACGGTGGGCAAATTCTTTTTTATACAATAGAAGCGCTTATTCGACGCCCATTACCCGATAAAATACGCGAATATATCCATATTGGCACATGGATCATGTTTATACTATTGTTTCTATACCTGAGCGCAAAAGATATTTTCCGACTAGCTAGTCCGCATATTACTAGTCTTCTCGCATTCTTTAAAGTATAAAAAAAGGCCCCGATAAATCGGGGCCTTTTTTTATACTTTTTACTCTATTATCCACGAGGCTGTCTAATTTCTAGATCAATCACCTGAGGATTTTGAGCCTGATGAGGATGCTCTGAACCTGCATATATCTTAAGCTTTTTAATAATCTGCCTGCTCAATCTGTTTTTAGGCAGCATACGCTTAACAGCAAGCATGATCAGATGAGTTGGATGTTTTGCAAGTAAGTCTTTTGCGGAAATCTCTTTTTTTCCACCCATCCATCCAGTTACAGTAATATATTCTTTATCTTCCCATTTATCGCCAGAAAGAAAAATTTTCTCTGCATTAGTGATAACTACATAATCACCACAATCTGTATGAGGAGTATAGTGAGGCTTATCTTTACCTCGTAACCTATCGGCAACAAATGTCGCCAGACGCCCAAGAACTTTACCATCAGCATCAATGTGGCACCATCCAGAAATAACACTTTCTTTGCGCGGATAAAACGCTTTATTCATACTCATATGCAACACCTTATGTGAAAGAATTTTTTTGTATTATCTATGTAAAAGAGGGGCTCTTTATTCTAAAGTAGCGAATAATTGCAAGCCGGTCAATAAAAACCCATCATTTAACAGCTCTTTTTTCCTCTTTATAAAAAAAGCTTCCTAATAGAAATAATAATATAATCACTGTTAGCCCTATTGCAATGGAACTCAGACAACTCACCCATACCCCGTATGAAGAAAATATTCCTGCTGCCAAAAACGAGAACGCCGAGCCTATAATAACAGGAACAATATAGGCCATTTGAGTTCTAATATGGTCAAGAGGATTAATCCCCATACTCGTAGCCGTTAACACTGTTGTATCAGCAATAGGTGATATATGATTGCCACACACTGCCCCAGAAAGGACTGCACCTAAAGAAGGAAACAAGAGCGGAACCAAGTCAAACGACAATGGAGATTGCAAATGAAAAAAAGAGAGTAACATCTGTGTCGTAATAGGAATCAAGAGAGAAAAAGTGCCCCAGGCTGAACCAGTCGCCAATGTAATAGCTAATGAAACTATAAATAGCAGTAATGGAATACAGACTGCTGGAGTAGTTCCAAGCAATACATACGCTACATAGGATCCAGTTTGTAGCTCAATCCGCAAAAAACTTCCCAAAAGTGTCGCCAATGCTATCATAACTAAAGATGACCATATTAACAAAAATCCTTTTCCGACTACAGACGGCAGCTCTTTAATAGTAATAAGATTTTTATACACGCTCAGCATTATACTCATAATAAGAGCATTGAAACTTGCTAAAAACAAGACTAAAAATGTATTTTCATTTTCTCTAAATGCTTCAATAAAAGAATTATGACCCCCAAGAAGATAATATCCTCCTGAGTATAATATGCCTACAAAAACTCCCATGACAAGAATAATGATAGGCATAAAAAGCTCAGTAAGTGAATGTGGATTGTATTGCTGCTCTTGTTCCTCATGTTCATCGTCTACAAGGACATTGATTTCATCCTGCCGAATAGGGCCAAAACTAATTCTACACCCTATCACAAACCAGACCGAGATAATAGTAAACAGCGAATAAAACACAAAAGGGATTGTTGATAAATAGATACAAAAGGGATCACCTATAATTTTACTTGAGAGCGCATTTCCGATACCTGCCGTATCCAGTTGCGCTAATATTGCAGCTGCCCACGTTGAAATAGGTATAATGACAACGAGCGGTCCCGCAAGAGCTCGTATAATATATGCTAACTTTGTACGCGCTACATGTAACCGATCTGCAACAGGAGACATCACAAATCCCACTGTTAAAATACTTAAATAATCATCAATACTCAACAGAACCGATAGAAAAAACGTTCCTATTTCAACACTTTTTTTATCGCGTATTTTTTTTCCAAGAATACGAGCACCCCCCACAGCGCTTCCAGTTGTGCCCAATAACACCACTAAAGAACTAATACATATTAACAATAAATACAAGTATATTGTGTCTACATCGGCTATATAGCCGATACCTTTAGAGATAATCATCGTACATGCTTTATGTATGTTCCCACCCGTGACCAATAATGCTGCACATAAAACTCCACAGGCTAATGATGTGTTAAGCCTATTCGTCATAAAAATAGCAATTATCACCATACAGGGGGGGACTAACGAGATCCATGATGCTTCCATATATATCCTAATAAGAATGGAAATTAAAAAAAACGTTCATAACTATAGAAAAGAAAGGTTTAGGTATGATTGTATATAAGCCTTTACCAAGGCTTATATACTACAAAGTAGCATAATAAGAATTGTGATAGGACATAGAATTGATAACTCATAATAATAATAGTATAATAAAGAACAGCCCATCTGTCAATATAAAAAGCAACCCATCGCCTTTTCCTACAGATAGAATACTTTAGATTCCAATCATAACACACCCTACGCCTGACCGATATGCCATACCCCCCTTGCCAAAGATAAAAATTTCTATTACAATAAAAACAAGATAAATTATTTTGCGTGAGGCAGGAAAATGAAAATACGTACATATGCTCTATACTTTTTACTCGCGGCTCTTTTGATAAATAATAGAATTATATCATTTGATACTAATAAAAATATAATCGATTATGCGCTAGCAAGCCTTGCAGGAGCAGTATGTGTTGCCGGTATTGGAAATATAGTATATAACCAATACTATATTTATTATGCCCCACATGAACAGATTATAAACGATATTCTCATTCTTAATAAAAAAGCAGGGAATGAAATCTGCAACCTCTATTTACTATACAATAATGACATGAATCGTTTCGATAAAGAACTACATGATTGCATCGCACTCCAGGCGCGTCGCCATGCTTTTACATATTATCACGACTGCGTACAGTCGACAATCACCAGAATTAAGAACATTCATGCTGAACTTGAAGAAGCTGAAGCACTCTTACAAAAACGTATTGAACAGACTAATAATAATCCTCATGAAACAGACCTTTATGAACAATTTAAAAAACTCAGCAGCGACAATAGATCTTTAAAAGAGTGTATTTGTCATTGTATTTCTGCATTAAAACAACTCGCAAAACGCATCAGGTCATATAAAGAATACAGACAAGAATCTGCATTACTCTATCCAATGGAAGATAACTATCAGATAGGAGAAACCTCTGAACAGATACAGAGTCATGATATAATAGAAACACCTGAAGAGGCACAAAATAACTCTACAGCACAAGCACCATCTATAAAAGAACGTATTGCTACTTTTATCCGAAAACATGACTCTACAACAACTGCTCAAGAAGCGTTTGATAAATATGGCTCTGCAGTATGGTAACAGAGTCTATACAAAGATTTTTCTGACAATATCTACTCAATTCAAGGCTCATTCGGCCACAGAGAGCCACTCAACAAGGATTAATGATAATCATCATCCTCATCATCGTACTCATCATATTCATTATCATCACCACCCTCTTGAGCATCTTCTCCTTGTGCAATCTGTTGCATAAACATCTCAATATCTTCGACTTCTTTTGGTAAGTTTTCGCTCAAGCAGACCGATCCATTTTTAGTAATCCAGTAATTATCTTCTATACGAATTCCAATACTTTCTTCAGGAATATATATTCCTGGCTCAATAGTAATGACATCACCTTCATGTAAAGGCTCTGAATAGCTACCAACATCATGCACATCAAGTCCTAAATAATGCCCTATGCCATGAGGAAAATATTTCGCATATCCACGTTTTTCTAAAAATTTGTATGCTAAATGATGAAGGGATTGATCTGGTTTGTCAGGATTTTTAAGCCAGATTCCTGGCTTAGCTTGTTCTGCAACATAGGTTTGAGTCTCCAGAACAAGTGTATATAGCTCTTTTTGCCTCTTAGTAAAACTTCCCGATACCGGATATGTACGCGTTAAATCTGCACAATAGTTTTCAAGCTCTGCTCCTATATCAATGACAACCAGCTCACCATCTTTTAAAGCTCCCTTGTTCTCATTATAATGGAGCACTGTTCCATTTTTACCACTCGCTACAATACTTGGAAATGCTGGTCGTGCATGCGCTGCCGTCATAATATATTCAAGAGATGCTTGAATTTCTGCCTCAAGTGCACCATGCTTAACAGTTTGAACCGCAGATTCGTGGGCTAATTCAGTAACCTCAATAGCACGATATATTTTCTCAATCTCGCTAATATCTTTATGCCGCCTACTCATTGCAATTAAAGAAGAGATATCCGATACCGCACCCTGCAATCCCGGTATACATTGTTGCAAATGGCACAAGACAGAACGAGTAGAAATATATTCGTATCCATTCTGTGGACTCGTTGTATATATTCTACCTTCTGCAGAAACCGTATTTTGTAACAATGCAATCATGTATTCATAATCATGAGAAGAAAAAAATGGATAGAGCATATACCCACTACACTCTTTTCCTAAATATTCTATCGCATCTAATCCCAACCCTTTTGCATCTTTTTGCAATAAAGCCTCTTGAATAACCATCCATTGAGAACGTTTTTCAAAATAGTGTGGAATATATAACGTTGATTTACCATTCATTGCAAGAGTAAGAACAACACCAGGCTCGTTTAAGCCTGTATAATAGTAAAAAGATTTATCTTGACGAAGACGCTCATGTCCTCCCTCAAGGGCTGCCCACAGAACAATAAGATTATTATCATTATGAGTATAACCTTCTGTGTTTTTAATCGATTCAATAAGATCTTTACGTCGAGATTGATACAAAGAATGTGGATCTACTTGTGGACCTAAACCACCAAAAAAATCTGATTGCATACTAATAATCCTCTATAATTAAAATGGACGACGCTCTGATAATGCTTTAAAAATAGTTAATCTATCCATTCCTTCTAAAAATGAGCCTACGGGTAAGCCTCGTGCTAAACAAGAAATAATAACATCTGATTCTTTTAGTTTGCATGCAATATATGCCGCCGTTGCCTCACCTTCTGGAGTCTGATTTGTAGCTAAGATAACTTCAGCTATATCTCTTTTTTCCACGCGTGTAATCAGTGCATCAATTGTTAAATTCTCTGGACCTATACCATCAAGCGGAGAGATTACCCCTTTAAGAACATGATAAAGACCATTGTATCCACGAGTTTTCTCTATGGCAATAATTTCCTGCCATGTTTCAACAACGCATACAAGTGATCTATCTCTCTTAGCAGAAGAGCAAAAAATACAATCGCTCGCTCCTTCCCGCCAATAAAAGCATATGGTACAATGCGTCAATCTCTTTTTAGCCGCATCAAGAGCTGCTAAAAACTGTTCCATCTGTTGTGGAGTCATCTCTAAAAAGTGAGTAGCGACCTTATAAAGGTTTTTTGACGCTAAATAAGGGACTTGTTGTAACAACTTTAATACATGTGCAAGCGTCGGCAATTCTTCTACCATGTTTATACCAGATTAAAATATTTCAAAATTCGTGGCTGCATAACTCCAAAAACTCTTCCTACAACAATATACAACGCTAAACCAGCAGAAAATGTTGAAATAAATGCACCAAACACAATTGCCGATATAGTTTTAATCATACGTTGCTGAGGATCAACTACCGATCCATCATTAATAATCATCATACCAATAAATAAAAGAGGTAAAATATAATAAGGATCTTTTGCCGATAGATCTGTCATCCAAAAAAGAGGAGCTTTATATAACTCAAAGGAGCTAGAAAGAACTCTACTTAAAGCAAAGAATAGCGGTAGTTGTAAAAGTAATGGTATTAAGCATCCTAAGCTTGGCAGTCCATGAGTACGAAATAATTCTGCCTGTTCAACTGCAAGTTTTTCTGGATTATTTTTGAATTTGTGCTTAATAAGGGCTAATCTTTTTTGATATTCTACTTGTTGCTGCTTAAATTGCTCTTCTCCATTACGCATGGAAAGAGGCAATAATAAAAGTTGTATCAGTAGCGTTAAAATAATAATAGCGAGACCATAATTATGAAGGTATGTATAGAGCCATTGCAAGATACGAAGCATTAATTTGGCAAGCATAGAAAGCATACCAGAGTAATCAAGCGTCAATTCTAAGCGAGTATCAACAAGACTAATAGCTGTTAAATCCTTCGGTCCACAATAAAACGACATACGCCACTCTGTGGCAGTACTTACCTCAGGACCTTCTAATACTGAAGATAGTTGCTTATCTTCAGAAAATGTATAGTAAGCTCGTTGAGCAAAACCATCCGTATCCGTAATTAATGCATAAATAAAGTAGCGGTTATCCATACCAAACATAGATGGCTCAAACCATCCCATATTGGTATTAATCTGATTAATACCTTTTTTAGAAAATCCATCATTGCGATCAATAATCACCGAAGAGATAATGTCAGTTCCTACTAAGTCTGCCATGACAGGCGCTGGATAGATAATGCGGGGCGTTATATACGCCATATCACGCGGTGTAATAGTTAACACAAGGTCTATTTTTGTTGCATTTTTATCAACTATAAATTTTTTCTCAAGCACGCATTTTTCATTATGGGCAGAGTATAGTATTTCATGAGTATTATCTGTTTCATTGTGACCTTTATACGTATAGTATGTTGGCGTATCCTCATCCAAAGCAACTATGAATTCTTTCTTTGATAGATCTATTTGAGGAAAAGTTGTACGAATTGTTTCAATATTTCCTTGCACTTCCCTTTTAAAATCAATACTATCTATTGCTCCGCCATGGGAAGAAAAAGAGATACATCCCCAATTAGTTTCAATATCAGTCTTTACAGAAGACTGTTGTTTTTCAGTCATAAAGTCTATTGTTGAGCGCAGAGGATCATATTGACCTTTCTTAGGAGCCGCAATAAAATGCACCTCTGCCGGAGCTTGAGTTTTATTTCCAAAAAACACATATTGTATACCCATAGTGCAAAAAAGACCAAAAAAAACAGGTACAAGCAGATCTCTAAAATTCATAAATCTAACCTCACACGAATAAAATGATACACAAAGATATGACAACTAACTTACAATTGACTAATTAACTATTATGATGATACCATAAAAACGATTTTCCACCTAGCAAACAACACAGGTAATACTGTACCTATTTCACGCTCGATAAAAGATATAAAAAAGGGTGAATCAGATGAAAATGCAAAAAAGAAAGTTTCGCATTGGAGAACTTGCAAAAAAGCTAAAACTGGAACGATTTGTAATCCGTTTTTGGGAAAAAGAATTTCATATAAAAACTAAACGATCACAAGGCAGCCAACGCTTTTATGATGAAAATGATCTTAAAAAATTTATACTTATTAAAAAACTTCTGTATGAAGAGGGCTTTACTATTCTTGGAGCACAGAAGAAATTAAAAGAAAAAGCTCATAAACACGAATCCATTATTGCATCACAAAAAACAACAATGGACGAACAAAAAAATTCAAAGTCATCAGAATCAGAAAAAATTGAACATCTTTCTCAACAGATTATTGACCTTAAAGACAAATTACGTAAATTAAGAGAAATGTTATAAAATATTGTTTTGTATCTTGATTTTATAACATTTGCAAGATACAATTTTTTTATATTCTTATATTCAAAAATGAATATAGTTCACAATCTTGTAACACTATTAGCAGCCTTGTATGTACAAAAAAAACACACATATTCACTTTATTGGAATAGGTGGCATTGGAATGAGTGCTTTAGCACTTATACTCCGCAGCAGAGGATATATCGTTTCAGGATGTGACTCAGACATAACCTCACCCATCTTAACAACATTGCACAATTCAGGCTGCACGGTCTATAACGCTAACAATTCACCTTATTGCCGCGATACAAGCATTGATATCCTTGTGTACATTCCAATGTATGCACATACAATCCCTTCCATTACGATGGAAATTATGAACGCACAGGCACAAGGTATTGTAACAATAACTCGTGCTCAGATGCTTGCAGAGCTTATGAGAACACAATATAGTATCGCTGTAGCAGGATCCCATGGAAAAACTACAACAAGTTCTCTCATTGCCCATATTTTGCTTGAAGCTCATTATGATCCCAGCATTGCTATTGGAGGAATCCTTGAAACTATTAATTCAAATGCATATGCAGGCCTGGGAAACTATATGGTTGTTGAAGCTGATGAGAGTGATCGCTCTTTCTTATACCTTAATCCAACACTTGCAGTTATCACCAATATCGACTTAGAACACCTTGAAACATACAAAGATTTATCTGACATTAAAGATACATTTACACAATTTATATATAAAATCCCCTTTTATGGTAAAGCAATTATTAATAGAGATGATGCACATATACGTTCATTAGCCCTCGACACTATCAATACACTCTCTTACGGAATAGATGTTCATGCAGATATCATGGCGCGCGATATTACACTGTCTTCTGACCATTCGACATTCTCTCTTATAACCACACATTCAGGCATTATAGAAAACGTATATATCCCGCTTGCAGGCATTCATAATGTCTATAATGCTCTTGCTGCAATAACAGTTAGCCACGAGATAGGAGTTGAATGGAATAGTATTATTACAAAACTTGCAACCTTTAGAGGTGTGCAACGAAGATTTTCTTTTCATGGTGTGTCAACTCATCTTGAAGTAGAAGTCTTTGATGATTATGGACATCATCCAAAAGAGATTTATAGCACTCTTATGGTTGCGCGTAAACGTGCAAAAAATAGACTTGTAGTAGTATTTCAGCCGCATCGATACACGAGAACATATAGACTATGGGATGAGTTTCTCATAACATTTTCAAAAGAGATGCTTGATGTATTAATTCTCACAGATATCTATTCGGCAGGAGAAAGTACAATTGAATCAGTCACCAGCCAAAGGCTTGCTCAAGAACTACAAACAGTACACCCGGCACTGATTGTGCATTACGCTCCCTTTACCCCTGATTTTTGCTATATTAATCAGACAATTCTTCAATCAACAGAAAAACATGATCTCGTATTATTATTAGGCGCAGGGAAAATGCATGAGATTACAACCCTTTTAGTGCAAAAGTAAGCCAACAATACCTTCTGGACCATATTTTTAGCAAATAAAGACCTTTTCTATGATTATTCTTGCCCATCCCGAGAAGAATATATCCTCTAGATCAGCTATATCCTCTTATTCTAGCCAACTATTGCAATCACAATTGTTCTATTTGTATTATTATAGATAAGTTAAATAAGCTCAAATTAAAGGCTTTTTTGAATAAACGCACATACAATAATTAAAAAAGGAGTTTTCTATGAATAAATTACTTATTACCCTAACCCTTATTACGACAATTGGTCTTAATGCTCATTATAATAATCAGTATCAACCAGACAATAATCCACGTGCTTACGAACCAGAGCTTACTGATGATACTATGTATTATCAAGACACAATGTATGAGAATGATAATACTACCCCTCAACAAAGATATATACGCAGACCGAGAAGAGGCCTAGTAGAAGATACAGGCAGAGCAACCGGAAATGTTATAGAATCAACGGGCAGAGGAACTGCAAAAGCGGTAAAGGGTGCTGCGTCGGTTCCTGGCAAAGCATTAAGCGGGCTTGGGCGTGTCTTTGGTGGTGAATAGATATAATATTCATTGCCAAAAGGAAACAATCAATGGTAAAGAGAAATATTCATTCTAACGCACTTATTACAATAACTTTACTCTGCTCAATGCTAGCATTTGCAGAATCTTTTATCATAGATAACCAGAATACTGCATCAGAAAATACCACCGAATATGATAATGCATCTACTCCCACAACAATGATTATTAATAAAGATACGAGTAACATTGATCAGATGAACGTTCCTCAAAAAGAGATGAAGCCTGTTCAAGAAAAAGTACCCGCCACATCCTCAAAAGGAACTATCAGAGGGTTATTTAATCTGGGGGGCTTTCCAAACAAAGAAATTAAAGCACAAAAACAGAAAAAAAGAGATCTCAATAAAGAAAATAGAGAAAATATAAAATATAACCAAAAAATAAAAAGAGTGACTTATTATGAAGATACAAAATAATGCAATCATATTTTTTAGCATCATAGCACTTACCTGCGTTCCATTCTCTAGTAATGCAATGTTTGGTAACGATCCTGGTTCAAATGCCTTTGGTGGTGCTGCAACAGGTGCACTCATTGGTGGTTTAGCTGGTGGTGGCAGAGGAGCTGGTATTGGTGCTGCTGCTGGCCTAGGATTTGGATTATTAAGCTCAGCTGCAAGCAGAGATCGCGATCGTTATTATGATGATCGCTATGATCGAAGAGATAGAAGATATAATTCAAACAGTAGATCAAGCCTACAAGCACAGATTAATCAATTAGAACAAGAAAATCAGAACCTTCTTAACGAAAATTTTAATCTTACAGGACAACGCAATCGTAGATATAGTCAAAGAGGTGGAAGATATAACCCAAAAAGTAGATCTAGCATGAGAGACTATATCAATCAACTAGAACAAGAAAACCAACAATTACGTGACGAAAATTATAATCTTATGAGGCAGCAACAGCAACAAAGTTATAACCCCGGCCCTTATTATCGGTAAATGCTGCTACAAAAATCACTCATCCCAACTCACTGTCTGGAGCGAACTTCCCCGTTCGCTCCGACCTATAAATCATTATAAGGGAATGGTTACTATCGTATTCTTTAATGATAATCGTACAATAATGAGTAGGATTTTTAAACTGTAATATAGATTCAAATCCATCAAAAAAGACAAGATACTTCCAGCCAAATCGTTCCATCTGAATCAGAAAAAATTCAATCGCTTGAGAGCTAGAAAAAGGACTCTTGTAACCAAATACTACGGATTCACATGTATCTACAGTATAAGCAGCAGGAATAATCCGTTCATCATACAAAGGAAACGGAATATTAGTAATCATAGCTTCTTGCTGAACAATAACATCAATAATAGCTTCTTTATGACTATTAACCTGCTCTATAATATGTTGCTCTAACACTTTATGAGGGCATACTTCTTGCCTTTTGGCACATCCACATAACAATAGAGATACAAGAATGCAATATAAAAATTGTATATTTTTTTTTATATTATTGCGCTGATTGTTTCTGTTTTGCAACTGATGCTTTTGTCTCAACACGCTTTTTCACTTGCGCAGCTTTACCAACACGTTTACGTAGATAATATAATTTAGCTCGACGCACATCCCCTCTACTCATTACTTTAATCTCTTTAATAGCAGAAGATGAATAAGGAAAAATTCGCTCTATAGCAATCGAATGCGCACCAATTTTTCGCACGGTAAATGTGCTTGACGCTCCATTTTTATGCATTGCAATAACATCACCTTCAAAAAGCTGAATACGCTCTTTTTGGGTCTCTTTTGATAACTTTTTTCCTGCTTCCTTTAGTACATCTTCTTTGATTAAGAGTGCAACCGATACAGTGTCACCTATGCCAAACGTAGGCAAATGTTGATTCTGTATACCGATCTCTCTAATAGTCTCTTTGGTGTAAAATGCTGCTTTCATAAGCAATTCCTCTTTGAACATCTATCGTATAATGTTTAAATATATCGTAAAAATGCTATTCTGCCAATCTTTTCATACAAATTATAAAGTTGTTCGATTAATCCCTAACCATCTGTCAAAAATAATAGCCGCAGCTGAACGCACAGATAGATGGTTAAACGATGAAAACCCATATAATGGCTCTAACACATAATCACACTTATTAAGCGCTGTTAACGCAAGCCCTTGTCCTGTTCCCAACAAAAATAGGACTGGCCTATCATGAGCCCATACTGTACCCTGATCACTATAGGTAAGCACCGGTAAGGTAGATACTGACTGCGCAGAAGTGGCAATAATAAGAGGATCTTTGCCCTCTTTTTGTATAATATGTTGTATTACTTGATCTAATGAAGAAGTAAGACGAACTGATTGTATAGCATTATAGCGGCATTGATTGTAATCAAAGCCAATGCCTTTTGTCCAGAAATCAAGTAATTTTTGAACAATTTTTTGTTGATCCACAAGAGGCGTAACAATAAAAAATTCATCAATCCCATATGTTTTTGATGAACGAGCAATATCATGAATATCAAGCGATGTAACTGATGTAACTCCAGGGCTTCTCTCTTCACCTACTAATACATCGCTATGTAATAACGCTACATAATGAGGAGGAATATACTGTGCTGCCTGCCCTATCTGCTCTTTAGTCAACTTACGTGATCGTAACCAAGAAAAATGATTACGCACTGTTGCGTTCACTGCCTGCGCAGTGCGCCATTGCTCAATAGCTCCATGATTACCTGAGCGTACCACATCTGGAACACTATGCCCTTTCCATTCCACCGGTTCGGTATATGCGGGAAAATCGACAAACGGACCGTTGAACGAATCGCGTTGAACAGATTCTTCTTTTCCAATAACATCTGGTATGAGACGAAGCATTCCTTCAATAACGAGCATAGTAGGCAGATCACCTCCCATAACAACAAAATCACCTGCCGAAAGAATCATATCCGCATACTCTTGCTCAACTCGTTCATCCATGCCTTCATACCGCGCAGGAATAAACATAATGTGTTGCGATTGCTGAAGTCTATCCGCAAGTTCTTGAAATACGGCCTGGTCTATTGTTCTGCCCCGGGGAGAAAAAAATACTTTATATGCCTGCCCATATTGAGCTTCTTTATCCTCAACTGCACTTTGCACCACCTCAGGACGAATTAACATCCCTGCACCTGGACCAAAGGTAGGAGCATCAATACGCTTTTTAGACTGTACATAGGCAAAAAATGATTGTACATCTATATGGACAATATTTTTATCTTGCGCTCGCCCAACAAGACTTGTATGAACAAATGGATCATATAGTGCATCAAAAACAGTTAAAATTGAAATATTCATTGTGTAAATTAATGATTTATCGAGAAAGCTCAAGCAAACTTTTTTTATCTTTTTGAACAGCATCTATTAAGATGCGTAATGCTTTAATAGTATGGCCTTCTTTTCCTATCACACGACCACGATCTTCTGGTGCAACTTTAATTTCTATAAGTTCACTGCTCTCTTTAGGGGCAATAGTAATCATAACCTGATCAGGATATGATACCAACTGCCGTACAACAAAAGTAACAAGCTCTTTAACCATTGTCTCTTTGCCTTTTACGCTGATTCTTGCACACTATCTACATGCGAATTAACCGCATTCGACACACTTTTTTTGTATATCTTATATATTTTTTTTGCAGAATCAGTTGCGATCGCACCCTTTGAAAGCCATGCTTGATACACATCTTCATGAAATTGAATAATAGCCCCATTCATTGGATCATATGTGCCGATATTAGCAAGTTGAGCACCATCACGCTTTTTGCGTTCATCAATTGCAATAAGTCGATAAAATGGTCTATTTGTCGTACCGATTCGAGATAAGCGAATTTTAACTGCCATAAAATAAAATCCTTTAAAAAACTAACGTCGTGTATTAATATATTTATCTACTTTTTAAGTCACTCTGACTCAAACTTATTTAATAGCTTAACATATTGTTTTGCTTCTTCAAAGCGCTTCAGTAGGATTGCTACATCTTCACTAGAGACACCCGCTCCTTCTGCCACTCTCTTAATCCGTGTTTCATTGAGAAGAGAAGGATCTAGACGCTCTTTTAAACTCATAGAGGCAATAATTGCTCGAAATCTCACGAGCTCAGCTTCGCCACGCTGAATCATGTCTGGCGTAAACTTACCACCCATTCCAGGCATATACTGCAATAAGTAGGATAAAGAACCCAACTTATTCATCATTTCCATCTGGTCTGCAAAATCTTGTAACGTAAATGTACCTGACTTTAATGCCCGTTCAACTTTTTCTTGTTCATGCCGAGCTAATTTTTCTTCGGCATGCTCTATAAGAGACCGAAGATCACCCATTCCTAACATTCTTTCAGCAGCTCTATCAGGAAAGAATATATGGAGATCTGTAACTTGTTCCCCCTGACCAATAAAAAGAATAGGTTTTTTGAGAACATAACGGAACGCAAAAGCTGATCCACCACGCGTATCACTGTCCATTTTGGTCAAAATAGCGCCTTGAAATCCAATAGTATCATTAAAGACACGAGCTATTGATAATGACTCTTGACCAGTCATAGCATCTAAAACTAATATTTTATGTTGCGCCTGCACAAGAGCATCAATTTCCTGTAATTCTTGTAGCAACATATTATCTACATGCAAACGTCCCGCAGTATCTAGAAGCAACATATCATACGAATGAGTTTTGTACTGTGAAAAAATTTCTTTCGCCGCTTCTACCGGTATTGTACTCACACTTCTATAAAAATCGACGCCTACCCTCTCAGCTAATATTTCTATCTGATCAATAGCTGCCGGACGATAAAAATCAACGGATGCAAGAAGTATTTTTTTTGAGATCGACTCTTTTTCTGCATCTTTTTTAATTTTATATGCTAATTTACCAAGAGTTGTTGTCTTTCCGGACCCCTGAAGCCCCATAACCATAATAACTGAAGGAAAAGTAAATTGAGTGGTTATGCTCTCACCGCCTAAAAAAAGAATAATTTTCTCTTGAACGATCTTTAACAGTTGTTCGGAAGGTGTTAGTCCGGCAATAGGCTCATATCCAACTACCTCTTGTCTAATCGACTGCGTAAATGATTCCACAACATCATAGGGTACATCCGCTTCCAACAAAGCATTATGAACTTCTGCCAGAGTATCACTAATAGAACTTTCTGTTAGCTGATAATTATTCTCCATCGAAGAAAAAAGAGATGAAAATTTTTGTGATAAAAAATCAAACATACTAAAACACCTTTTATACAGAGAAAAACTTTCTATATTTTTTCATATATTACCATAAATAGAATAATCTTTCTAAAAAAATTGCATATTTAATGGTATAATCATAAAAAAGATATATTATTGCCAAAAAAAGCGCGAGAAAGGCGCATAATGTATGAAAAAAGAATCAATACCTACTACTTCTTATCCTAAAACACTCCTTTTAGGGGTACAGACCCCTGCTCATCATACAATAAATCAAGAATCATATTTTGAAGAATTTCATAATCTCGCTGATACAAATGGTGTCTATAACGCTGTTGAGCTCAATATCCGGTTACGAGAAATAGATGCGGGTTATTTTTTGACACGAGGAAAACGCGAAGAAGTAAAACAATTTTGCGTAGAACATGATATTGAGCAAGTTGTAATATCTGAGCCTCTTTCAACAAAACAGGTCTCTAATCTAGAAGAATATCTCGATTGTAATGTATTTGACAGAACAGAACTAATTTTAGAAATTTTTGAAAAATCTGCTCACACTGCTGAAGGAAAGATGCAAGTTGCAATTGCGCAACTGCAACACAAAAAGTCTCGGTTGGCTGGTAAGGGAATTCATTTTAGTCAGCAATCAGGATCTATAGGAGTACGAGGTGGTTTTGGTGAGACTGCAAAAGAAAAAGAAAAACAACATATCGATCTTACTATTTTGCAGCTAAAAAAGCATTTAAAAAAAATGCATAGTGCCCGAGAAACACAAAGAAAACTACGTTTAAGTAATAAAGAGACAACATTCTGCCTCATTGGATATACAAACGCAGGGAAATCAACCATTCTTAATCTTCTTACCAATAGCTCTGTACTCGCAGAAGATAAACTTTTTGCAACCCTTGATACTACAACACGCGAACTTTTTATTAATAGCAAGAAAAAAGGCGTCATTTCAGACACAGTAGGATTTATTCAACAACTACCAACCCGCTTAATCGAGGCATTTAAATCCACCCTTTCAGAGCTTAATTACGCTGACCTATTACTTCATGTTGTTGATATTTCTGATCCAGGATGGGAAAATCATATTGATGTTGTGCATACTATTTTAGATGATCTGGAAGTAACAACTCCCATACTGTATATTTTTAATAAAGCAGATAAGATTGATACAACATTATTAATGGGGGCAATTGATTACTATCAACCACATGTAATTGTCTCATCATTGTCAAAAAAAGATATTAAACCACTTATAGACTATTTAGGCGCATGGGAAAAAAATAGTGAACTATAAAAAAAGGGGCATGTTGGGTGCCCCCTTATTTTATAGGCTAGAAAGAAAGAATTATTTTTTATTATTATTACTTTTTAGCTGCACGATCTATAATTACATCTGTAACACAAGATGCACCCATATTGATAGCTGATTCTAATAACCAGACTATTGCCTCTTTTGTTCCTTCTGGAAGGCGTGATTTTATAACTTCAGGCAGAACATCACACGCATGCACTACTTTTTGCACAGGCCCATAACGCTTATGCATCTCAGCGCATAACGCTACCGTAGCTCCATGACTGAGCGCACCTTTCAAACTCTTCTCCTTGCCCTGAGCATTGGTCCCTACAAGCACTATCCCTCCTTCTATCAATCCCTTTTGAATTGACGAATCGGTCAAGCTAGAGACTGCTGCTGCTGCCCCTTTATTCGCCATAATTGACTGAACACCATTGGCCACCCCGACAGTGGCACAAAGAACCCCAACTAAAAAAAAGTTGCTACGGAAGCTATTCATAAAACGCCTTTCTGATAAAATGTTATTATACCTAGAAACAAGATACATTTTTCTTAATAGAAATCAATTAAAAAATGAACCCAAAAAAAAGGCTCATGAATATTCATGAGCCTTAACAAAGTTCTGAGGCTATTATATACTATTCAGCAACTTCAGTAATAATTTCTTCTAAAACATTCTCGACGTCTTCAAGTTGAGCTTCTACTGCATTTATTACCGCAGCAACTACTGCTACTTTTTCTTTTGTTTCAACAGGAATTACACTTTCTGTGGAAGCTGATGCATTAAAAGCTGCAATAACAACGAGAGAAAGAATGGTGTATTTATTCATCATAAGTTGATCCTTAATATATGTGATTGAAATTCTGCACTTACAATACTACAGCTAAAATATTCCGTCAAATCTTCTTTACTTTATATTTTATTTTTTGTATGTCTACTGCAAAAGATATACTCATTTTCTAAAAAGGAGAGAATAGATGAAGTATTGTGCGCTCATTTTGTGTACATTGATACCACTATCGACAGCAACTATATGCGATCAAAAAATAACCGCTAACATCTCTTATGGTGAGCTTGTAGATAAGATAACGATACTTATGATTAAATCAGAACGTATCACCGATCCTAATAAACTGCGCAATATCTTTAAGGAATTGCACCTATTACAAGAGACGTTTAATATCTCAATTGGAAATAGAGAAGATATTAGTGAATTAATGCAGAGACTTAAAGAGATAAATGAAGCTTTATGGGATGTTGAAGATATTCTACGCACCAAAGAACGCATTCGAGAATTTGGCGATGAATTTCTTCAACTTGCACGTAGTGTTTATAAAATCAATGATCAACGCTCCATTATCAAACGGAGTATAGATATACTGTTAGGATCTGAGATTATGGAAGAAAAGTCATATGATTCTTTAACATATGATTAATCATACCCCTTGAAGAAATTATTGTGCATTATACACTGTTAGATAATACCTACTAGTAAAAGGCAACAATAATGCATACTTCTTTTAATGATTTTTTAGATAATAGTCTTAATGATTCACAACGTAGAGCGGTAACCCACGAATCTGGTCCAGTGCTTGTTATAGCTGGTGCTGGCTCGGGAAAAACTCGTGTGATTACCGCTCGTATTACTCACCTGATTGTTAATAAAAAAATTCCTGCAGCATCTATTGTAGCTCTTACATTTACCAATAAAGCCGCAATGGAAATGAAAGAACGTATTGCATCCTTTTTAGGGCCTGAACACGATATACCTTTTGTCGGAACATTCCATTCGTATTGCGTGCAACTTCTCAAAAAATATCCGAGTCATTTATCACATCCCTTTATCTCAATTATAGATAGTGATGATCAACATAAGATGATTCATGCGATTATACAACGTCATGGATTACACAAACAATTAACGGCAAAAACAACAGCGCATCACATTTCACAGATGAAAAACCATACTGTTGATCCTTCTGCGCCCGCTACAGAGTATCTATCACACCCGCTTTTAACTGATATTTATAATGCATATGAATCTGAAAAAAAAGTCAGTCAATGTCTTGATTTTGATGATCTACTTCTAGAAACACTTCGTCTTTTACGAAATAATAGCTTTGTAAAACACAGTTTTCAGGAAAAAATTAGACACGTTCTTGTTGATGAATATCAAGACACCAATGTGGTACAACATGAGTTATTAAAAGCTATGGCTCTGTCCGACTCGGGGCTAGCTATTGATTCTGTCTGTGCTGTAGGAGATGAAGATCAGTCTATCTATTCATGGCGAGGAGCAACGGTCGCAAATATGGGACATTTTAAATCTGTATTTCCGAACACTACGCTCATTACTATTGACCAAAATTATCGTTCAGTACAACCCATTTTACATCTTGCAAACAAAGCAATTAACAATAACACTGCAAGAATTCCAAAAACACTATGGTCAGAAAAAAAAGGACTCAATAGAGTTACTTCATTAGTATGCCTTACTGAATATCAAGAAGCAAAAGCTATTGCTCAATTACTCTTAGTTGCACAAAAAAAATATGGTCTGCATAATATTGGAATATTATATAGAACACATACCCAGTCACGTGCTATTGAAGAAGTGTTGCTCAAAGAGTCAATTCCGTATCGCATTATTGGCGGTATCCAATTTTATGAACGTAAAGAGATAAAAGATCTGCTTGCCTACCTTAAAATTATTGCTAATCCTTTTGATAGAGTATCGTTTTTTAGAATTATTAATGTACCAACACGAGGTCTTGGCGATAAGTTTGAGCAGGATTTTTATACACTATGGGAACAAGAACCATTTTCTGAGTGGCGACACATTATGCAGAATGCAATTGAACAACAGATATTTGGCAAATCCAAAACAGTTACCCTCTCTCAGTTTATGACAATTACCGAAGGACTAACTCCAACTGCCCAGGCAAGCACGGTGCTCAATACTATTATTTCTCGTAGCAACTATTATGACTATATTAAAAATAATGACGAGCCTCAAGAAGCACAAGCTCGTTACGATAATATAAAAGAGCTGCTTGAGGCAATACAGCATTTTGAAGCGCAAGGCGTAACAACACTCACTATGTTCCTTGAAGAAGTAGCACTTATGCAAGAAAAAATGAATAAACAGAACCGCGATACACATGCGGTTTCATTAATGACGCTTCATGCAGCAAAAGGATTAGAATTCTCTCTCGTGATTTTACCTGGCCTTGAAGAAGGAATCATTCCGACAACACGTTCTCTTAATCGGTTAGATACCATAGAAGAAGAACGGCGTTTATTTTATGTGGGTATCACTCGAGCAGAAGAACATCTGGTGATAACTCGCACAAAACATCGTTATTCTTATGGTCAAATGATTGATCAGATCGACTCACGGTTTTTACAAGAAGTACAAGAACTGGTGCCCTATGAAAATTGTGCCTATTGGAACCTTAAACATATGAATCAGTTTTTTTCTCAATGGCTAGGCGTTAATCAACCAATAGAACCATCTGTCTATATTCCACAGCAAAAAACCCACCCTTCTGTTAAAGAAGAACCTATTAAAAAAACAGAAAAGCTTGCTCTATTATGGAAAAAAAATCAACCGGTACAGCATACAAAATATGGTGTCGGAACAATTCAGGATGTAGAAGAAAAAAGCTCCGGAGACACGTATCTCACGGTAAAATTTAAGCTGACCGTTAAAAAAATATTAGCTCAGTTTTTACAAAAATTATAGAAAATGAAACAATAAAAAGAATAGGACAACACATTTTTGTTATACTATTCTTTTATTACTATTTTGGAATTTATAAGCAACAGCTTTGAATATCTGCCTGTGCCGCAGCTTTATCTAAAAATGCACACACTTTAACCCATTTTCCAGGCTCGATGGACTTATAGTGTTCAAAAAAGTGTTTAATCATATTCTGTGTTGCAATGTCTAAATCTGCAATATCATTCACATGCGCATAGAATGGATCAATTTTTTTACATGGAACTGCAATAATCTTATTATCAGATCCCGCTTCATCTTCCATTTCTAGCATACCAATAACGCGTGAAGGGAGTATGCACCCTGCCTGTACAGGATACGTAGACACTACCATAACATCAACAGAGTCACCATCAGGCGCCTTTGTGTCTGGTATAAAACCATAATTAAATGGATAATTCATTGCTGTATGCATAAAACGATCTACAACAATATACCCCGTCTCTTTATCTACTTCATATTTAACAGGTGAATTTTTAGGTATTTCAATAAGTACATTTATTTCTGACATGACTATTCTTTATGCAAAAAAATTAAACTGATACCTTACACAAAATCTAAGAGCCGCTTCATTCGATAATACATTGCGATCCAACAGAGCATAGTATATATACTAATCATTATAACACAAAGCTCCCATGACAGATACTCCTGCTGGCCAAGAATGGCTGCCCTACACCCTTCCATAATAAAGATCAGGGGATCAAAAAGCACCGCATACGCTAAAGGTTTTGAAATTGAATATAAGATTGCCCAGGAAAACTGAAACCCTCCGAGCATCCATAAAGGGAAAATAAAGCGTGCCCATATATTGCGTATTTTACTCATTGATCCAACATATGCCGTAATAAGCAATGTAAATACAGCAAAGAAAAGATTTGCTAAAATAAGCATAATTGCTGCTTTTATCCATGAAACACTGGTAATGTCAAAATGTGAATATAAAACTCCTGCTCCAAAAGGGAACAATACACAGGTTAATACAACACCAACAAGTGTATAAAACGTTGCCAGTGCTCCAAACACAATCCACGGCCGAGTCGGCAATGTTAAGTTATAGGAAATATGGCTATCGCCTTCAAAATCCATAATATTTTTTGATACATTACCAAAAATTTCAAATAATCCAACGGTACCTACAATCCCTGCAAACTGAAAGACGCCATAATCGGCCGAAAGGCCAAATGATTGCATAATATAACCCATTATCACAAGCGTACAAAATGCCCAAATATATAAATTAATAACCATGCCTACAAACTGCTTGCGAATCGCATGTATATGAGTTGCTACTAACTTACAAAAAATCCCTTTAGGTAATAATCCTGATAACACACTCTACTCCTGATTATTTGATCTATTATCCATGAGCGCAATAAACACATCTTCTAAATTGGTCATATTATACTCTGCTTTTAACCTATCAGGAGTATCAATTAACTTTATTAATCCATGATCAAGCACGCACACCCTATCTGCCAACTGTTCTGCTTCATCCAAATAATGTGTTGTGAGAATAACGGTAATCCCGTCTTCTTTCAGAGCTTTAATGGTATCCCATAGTTGTCGACGAATATGGGGATCAAGACCAACTGTAGGTTCATCTAAAATAACCAATTGTGGACTATGCATTAGCGCACGAGCAATCATAAAGCGTTGTTTATATCCACCAGACAACACGAGTGCTTTTTGTTGTAAATAGGGATGTAACTCGAATTTATTAATAAGATGCGTAAGTCGTTCTTCAATCTGATCACAAGTCATGCCGTAATATGAACCAGAAATTCGTAAGTTTTCTTCCAACGATAAGTACGGATTAAGATTTGGACGTTGAGGACAAAAACCTAAAACAGATCGATATCCTACAAGATCCGCATAGATCGACGTGCCCTCAAATAGGACATCACCTTCAGTTGCCGGATGCAATGTAGCAAGAATGGATGACAATGTTGTTTTTCCTGCCCCATTTACTCCAAGAAGGCCAAATATTTCACCTCTATAAATATCGAACGTGACCCCTTTTAAAGCCTCTTTTGCCCCATATTTTTTTTTGATATTTTTTATTGAAAGAAGTGTCGACATAATAACAACCTAATTTACTTTATTTAAACTATATTTTTAGAAACGGATTATTAATTATATCCATCGCCTCTTCTAGATTATGTTGCAATCTATTATGTTTCATGTAAAACCTTGTATAGTAATTCAATGAGTACAATTAATAAAGACAAGAAAAGCAGTCAAACTACTTATTGGCTGAAAGAAGATGCTCATAATAGAATCTCCTTGAACAACAAGAGAATTATTATTACTTTTAAGTATAAGAACAAGAAAAAAAATAGCAATAATGAAGTCGCTATAGATGTAAGGACTTTAATGCGTAAGCTTCCTTTAGATATCAGTACATTTTCCATCTTAAAGAAATCTGGTTATATCTATGTTGATAAGACCGAACATATGTACAGAATGATCACACAAGGCCGTCGCTATTTTCTTTCTCGCCCGCGCCGGTTTGGAAAATCTCTCTTAGTCTCAACGCTACAAGAGATTTTACAAGGAAATAAAGAGCTTTTTAGCGACAGCTGGATTGACTCCAGTGATTATCAGTGGAAGAAGCATGGTGTGATTAAGTTAGATTTTTCAAGACTTACTACAACCGATACTACTATTTTTAACCATAATCTCTGTCGGCAGATCGAACATGTAACAGATCTTTCATTAAAGTCTATCTCTGATAAACGGGATAACCCAAGCGAACTGCTTGAAAAAGCTATTCATATCTTATTTAAACAATATGGCCACGTAGCAATTTTGATCGACGAATACGATAGCCCAATCTTAAAATTATTCCAGACCCCACATCTAGCACAGTCTATTCGAGATAGTATTCATCAATTTTTTACCACAATAAAATCACTTGATGCTGAAATAGACTTTGTATTTATTACCGGGGTAAGCTCATTTGTAAAAGCAGGTCTCTTTTCTGGGATAAATAATCTGCAAAATATAACTTTACACGACGAATATTCTGATATCTGTGGATATAGTGATACAGAAATTGATACATACTTCAAAGATCACATTAGCGCATGGACTTCACAAAAAAATGTTGATTACAACAACTTACGGACTCAGTTACAAACCTGGTATAATGGCTATTCCTTTGGCGACAATACAGTCAAAGTCTATAATCCATTCTCTTTAATGAACGCATTACAGCAGAAAAAATATAAAAATTTTTGGTTTGAATCAGGCGCTCCCACATTTTTAATTAAAAAACTTAAAGAAGAGCCTCTTCTTCTTGAACCAGAACCATTATACGCCTCAGAAACATTTCTTGGACAATTTGATATTGACAATATGCCCAGCTTATCACTTATGTTTCAGGCGGGTTATATAACCATTAAAAGTTATGACCCTATCTCTCAACTGTATACCCTTGCGTATCCTAATTATGAAGTATATGCATCGTTACAGATATATCTTTTAGAAGTTTTTGCACACATTTCCCATAACAAGGCCGAACAATTATCATCTGACCTTTTTATCACGTTTAATAACAGAGATATATCATCTGCGATACAGCTCATCAGACAACTATTTGCGCACGTACCCTATCAATTACATATCCCACAGGAAAGATATTATCACGCCCTTCTTATAATGGCCTGTGTAAGTGCAAAAATAAAATGTCATTCAGAATACTCTACAAGCCATGGACGCATAGACCTTTTACTTGAAGTACCCTCTACTCAGTATGTTATAGAAATAAAATTTAATGAAAAACCAGAAGTTGCCCTGGATCAGATCATAGAGCGTCGTTATTATGAAAGGCTAACTATCGATAAAAAACCTATTATTTTATTAGGTCTTTCATTTAATAGAACTCCTAGCAAATTTGACATTGCATACATTAGCAAGGAAATTGTAGTCAACCTTTAATTGCTCTCGTATATGGCACAATCACTGTAGATGCAAAAAACTCGAATGCGGTACTGTTATTGATTTTCTAATCTTCTAGCCAATCAGCTACTGCTAAAAAACCACATAATCGTAAATACTCTAGAATGCTATAATTCTCTCTATTTCTAATATTATTATCAATCAGATAGGCCAGATTTGAATATTCCGATTCTTTTACATAATCAATTATTGTGCTGTTATTGTGATCTCTTATAGAAAAATCAATGTTTGGGTGCAAACAGAGTTGTATAAAAATACACAAAGCATTTTTGATACCTACTGCCTGATCAGAACGATACTGATTTTGAAATATTTTGAACACCCTATTCAGAGGGGTTTCACCATGATCATCTATCACATTAGGATCTGCGCCGTAAGCCAAGAGAAGTTTAACCATATCAAAATTATTATACTGTATTGCCATGTGCATTGTTGGGCTATATGAAGTACGCTGCCATAGTGTTTCAAGTCCTTCAATTTCAATATTTGGACTTATCCCCATCTGCAATAGTCTCCGTACATCAAGTAATTTATTGTAGCTCACCTTTTCTAAAAGCATTTTAGAGAGCTTATGATATTCATGACTGTTTTTATTGCTATTTTGTTTAAACCAAGTAAACGCTGCACGTGTATCAAGCTCAAAAGCAATGCGTCCCTTACTGTAATCGCTATATTGTTTACCATAATTTTCATAAAGATACGTAATCAAAATTCCCGATGAGCGAGGGTCATTAAAAACGTTTTTCCAACAATCGAAACTTTCTGGCAAAGAAAGAATATATGATCGCGCATTTGAGATTCCACCATGATATTCTACTATACCTAAAACCTGTTTACACATACCCAGCACTTGCTTACAATGCTTATACGTAGCCTGGATGTCATAATTGTCATATGCTGATTTCAGTTGTGTAAATTCCATACATATCATAGAGTTATTTAATAATAATAGACTTACAATTATGATATATGACTTCATTTGCTGTCCTTTGCCATTTGTCTCAGTTGATACGCGAGTAAAAGCTGACTTATATGGCTATTAATATACATTACATGTGATGCTGGAAGTCCTCCATAAGACCTAATGGTTATATCCACACGGTCATCTTTAAGTAATTCTTGAACTACTGGGATGTCATTCAAATGACATGCGTATACCAAAGCTGTATTTCCCACCCTATCTTGTATATTAGGGTTTGCACCATATCGTAAAAGAAGCGTAACCATACGATAATCATTATTAAGTACTGCCGTAATAAGTGCGGGATTATAAGAAAGTTTACGTACCGCAGGCCTATTTTCTAAATTTTCCTGCCCCGCCGTGTCTGGATTAACTCCCATCTTCAGTAAAACTTTTGCACAATGTACATTACCGCTTTTCACATTATTTAAAAATATATTCGCAAGAATCTTATAATCCAAGCTATGCTCGTCAAAATTGTTCCTAAACCACTCACGTGCACCTTTAGTGCCAAGCGCAAAAGCCATTTCCCCTTTTGTATTATCTATATACCGTTTTTCATGATACTCATAAATATATGTTATGAGCTTTCCTGTAGAGTTGGGATTCTTTAAAATAGTGTTCCATGTTGTATCATTATGAGATAGGTCAAGAATGCTAGAGACTGCATTTGAAAAATCACCATGATGATGAGTGAGCGATAGGGCATATTCATAGTGATAATCTGTAAGCATACATCTCATCGGATTGATCGGCTCTAAGGACATCATATCCATGCATATACTTGGAATACTTAGAAATGCAATATTTAATAACATTAGAGATATTTTCATCTCCATCTCCATCTCCCTTAATGCATCATTACGAATATTTAAATGACTCGAATATAGAGCATTTTTTGCTAAAAAGCAAAACTCTTTACCTTAATAACACTGATCGCCATGCATTGTACTATGTTTTTTGGACAGCCTATCCGCTAAACGTGTTGGTTCAACAAGACGATATCCTTTAGCACAAGCAAGCGTATACATAACACTAGTCTCAATGCTTATTAAGTGTCCGGGCGAGATGAACAGCGGTTTAACATTTTTTTTTGTTCGCACTACCATTCCCACCTGTTTTTTACGATATAAGAGCGGAACCGTTGAACCAAACTCTTTATTCAAAGCATCTTCATTATAGATGCCAACTAATTTTTTCTTTGCAACTCCAATGGTCGGAATGTGTAAACATAAACCTAAATGCGAGGCAATACCAATACCACGCGGATGAGCAATCCCCATACCATCCACCATAATAAGATCCGGCTTTTGTTTCACTTTTTTAAATACAGACAACAGAGAAGGCATCTCTCTAAAGGAAAGTAGTCCTGGAATATAGGGCATTGTAAGCGCTTCTTGATGGCAATGCATTTCAACAATTTCTAACGCCGGGTATGTCATAATAACAATTGCAGCATGAATCATAGTCCCAGAATCACTAAATGCAGCATCAACTCCTGCAATAAATGAGACATGTGAAAAAGTATCTTCGGTTACAATCTGTACAGCCAATTCTTTTTGTAGAGCAATCGCTTCCAGATGAGAGCCCTGCCATTCCGAAATGTCGTATCTCATCATTTATCCGTTGTGATCAGCTTACAGAGACGATTAATAATAGATTCTAATAATGTATAATAATCAGGAATGGATTCAGCAATCTCTTTTGCCATAATCTCATGATATAAGGCATCTAAAAAGATACCAATTTTTTGAACTACTCTTTCCATATAACTGCATCCTTCAGAATATTTTTGCTCATCTCATCTGATACAGACCAAAAATCAACAATATCAAATGTGATAGGAATTATCGATTCTTCAATATCATATATAATCGCACCGATAATAGCTCCTTTAATTTTTTTATGATTATCTATTGCTATATCAATATCTGATCCTACATGAAAGTCGCCACGCGCTCTCGATCCATACAAAATTACTTTTGAATCGGGTAGATGCTGTAGAATAATGGGCAGAAGAATATCTTTATATTCACTTGTCTTATTTGTCATCATTTAACATACCACTTTTTTGTCGGTAAGTGCTTTTTTATATTTTTTATCTAAAAAGAGTGCTATACATATCCATGCTAATACAATAATAATACCACAATAGCTACCGATAACTGCATGGCGAGCCCTACCTGCAATAACTCCTAAATTGGCTTGCAAGGGCCCCAAGAGCATATTAAACAGAGCCCCAATTTCACGAGCACCACGCGAACCAAATGTCTCTATCCATGCCCGTGCCTTAAATCGTACCGCATATGTTGTTGGAATATAGAGCTGTTTGATGGCAGGTCCATTAAGCGAATAATTTATTGCTTTTGAAGTCGCCATTAAAAAAAATAAAAACGATAGGCTATTCAAAGACACAAAGCCAATAATTGCTGCACCATATAAGATTGGCATTAAAAGGAGAGATGCTCCAATCCCAACCATACGCGTAATATTACTAATTCCACATAATAAAAAAAGCAATGTCATACCATTAACCGCACTACCATGCGCACCAAGGTATTCTACCAAAGCGGTACCCGAATACTCTTGTGCAGCTAGAGAGTGAAAATGTAGATCAAAAACCGTAGTTATAATTTCTGGGAAAATAATAATCGAGGCTATTGCTAATAGATAGCCATGGCGTAGGAGGAGTTGTAACCCCTCCAAAAACGATATTTTCTGATCTTGTTTTTGCTCTTGTTCGTTAACACCGTGATATGAAATGAGCAATCGAGAGGGTGTTTTTGTAAAAAAATTTTTCATGGCATAATATATTACTATAATAGCTATTGCTGCGATGAATAGCGATAGTGCACTTGTCTGCAAGCCTAATCTTCGCGGTAAAGAATTAATACAATAGGGACCAATAATACCTCCTATCTGTCCAAGTGCAACCACAAGAGGAAATCCTTTTTGCGCTGAATCTGGCAAAGTAGTATCCGATGCAATTGCCCAAAACAATGTTGTCATGAGTAGTCCATAGCATTCAACAAAGAAAAAGAATAGATATCCTATCATAAATAACAGAACTGAAAACCAGGACGATGAATATACATATGCAGTAGTCTGAGTATACGCAAAAAAAAGTCCAAATAATGCTACCAACAATGCCGACCCAAGACTAAATATATAAAATACTTTTTCCCTACCATACCGATCAAGCAGCCTTGTATAGCCAATAATGACAGGAATAAGAAGTATCAGAGAGAATGTTTTTGCGTATGGTATATGAACAATACCAACATAGGTCACAAAGAGTGCATTTCTTAGGGTGCCGATAGTCCAAAAAGATCCAATAATAAGGGAAAACGCACAGCCCATACGAATAAATTTTTTATACTCTTCTTCTTCAAATACACCAAATAATGGTGTGATAATACGTTGCAAAAAATGATTCATTGTACCACGCGTTAATCTTTAGACTTATTTACCCTCTTACAGTATACATCATAATTATACTGATACAAAACTCAATACATTGTCTTTTATAGTTCTTATTGTTATTATGTTGCAGAAATATCTTCTAAAACAGGAATCTCTATGAAAAAAATATTGCTATGTTGCGCAATTTTTATTGTTGAAACATTCTCGCTACACATCGTATGTATGGAAGAACATAAGACTATAACTATTTCTCACGAGCATCTGGATTATTTTAAAAATACGATTAAAACCAACAATATTGTTCAATCTATGAATCACATAAGAGAACTAGGAGAGATCAATCAGGAATGGAAGACCATTCTAAATGATAAAAAATGTAC
>Ga0307411_10000050_pt1 | contig 35243 bp, 50 predicted proteins | sample DK1Ometagenome_2_FD_203712 | JGI IMG/M metagenome (GOLD analysis project Ga0307411, IMG submission 203712) | Maize rhizosphere microbial communities from greenhouse at UC Davis, California, United States - DK15-O-1 | ecosystem: Host-associated > Plants > Roots > Rhizosphere > Soil | place: USA...
TTTGAAAATGGCGGGGTGCAGGAAATAGAAACCCGTCATAATTTTGGAAGAGGCGACTGGTCGAGGACCATTGACCTGAAAGGAAACAACCGCCTGATTGAAAAGATCGTTTTCTGGTACGATACCAAGAATTTTGCACGAAAAAAGGCGTGGATCACAGTATACGGTCACCACTAGTTGATTGGTTAAATTGTAAACTGGTTAATTAGTTTGATATTAAAAGAGATCATCTGAAATATGTTGATTCCTAATTAATAAACCATTCAACTAATTAACTTATTCTTACATTTAGGCATGGGAAATTTTCTGGATGCGGAATGGAGAAAACTGGTGATGATCAATTATTCGGTGAAGCCCAGCTTGCTTCAGCCGCTGGTGCCTAAGTTCACCGAGCTGGATACCTGGAACGGGATCTGTTTTATAAGCCTGGTGGGATTTATGTTTCAGAATACCCAACTAAAGGGCATTAAAATCCCCTTCCACGTAAATTTTGAAGAAGTTAACCTGCGTTTTTATGTTAGATATACTGATGCGAACAACGATCCCAAACGCGGGGTTGTTTTTATAAAAGAGGTGGTTCCTAAAACGATGATCTCCCTGGTGGCAAATACCCTGTACCGTGAAAATTACAGTACCATGCCTATGAAACATTCCTGGGAGATTACAGAAGATGAATTAAAAATAGACTATTCCCTTAAAAAAAATAATACCTGGCATACCTTCGGGGTAACTGCTTATAATGACCCCCAGGAGTTAGTTACCGGCAGCGAAGCAGAATTCATTACCGAACATTTCTGGGGCTATGCAAAATGGAACGACCAGCTTACCAATGAATATGAAGTGGGACATCCACGCTGGAAGATCTACCCGGTAACCGGTTCACAGGTAAATCTGAATAATGCAAAACCGGTATCGGTTTACCTGGCAGAAGGTTCCGAAATATTTGTAAGAAAAGGGCGAAGGATTAATAAATAATTATCTTAGCAGGAATTTCGGATGAGAATCTAATCATCCTATATAAAATATACATTCCATTGAAATTTACAGAATTTAATTTTGACCCGCGATTACAAGAGGGTATTGAAGCTTCTAATTATGAAGAGGCCACCCCGGTACAGGAACAAGTGATCCCGCTTATCCTCCAGGGAAAAGACATCATTGCATCCGCCCAAACCGGCACCGGAAAAACAGCCGCATTCTTATTGCCGCTGGTGCATAAAATATTAACGGAAAAACATGATGCGGATGATATTATATCCCTGATCATCGTTCCTACCCGTGAATTAGCCATCCAGATCCAGGACCACCTGGAAGGCCTGTCTTACTTTACGTCCATCAGCTCCATTGCCGTATATGGCGGGAATGACGGGCATGCTTTCCTGCAGGAAAAAAAGGCATTGAACTCAGGCGCAGATATCGTGGTTTGCACACCGGGCAAAATGTTATACCACATTAAAACCGGGAATGTAAAGCTGAGCAAATTAAAATACCTGGTGCTGGATGAAGCCGACCGGATGCTTGACATGGGGTTCTCCGATGATATTATGTTCATCATTAAAAATCTACCCCAAAAACGCCAGAACCTTTTGTTCTCAGCTACCATGCCTCCCAAGATCCGCACGATGGCAAAAACCATCCTCACCGATCCTGCTGAGATAACCCTGGCTGTAAACAAACCCGCCGAAAAAATAGTGCAGGAAGCGTATATCGTTTATGAAACGCAAAAGATCCCGTTGGTGCTAAACCTGCTGGAACAAAAAAAGAACGTGATGGTCCTTATTTTCTGCAGCAGCAAAATAAGCGTAAAGCAGCTTACCAAAGAGCTAAAACGAAAAGGCATCAATGCAGATGAGATCCACAGCGACCTGGAGCAGGATAAACGTGAACAGATCATCATGCAATATAAAAGCGGGAGATTGCCCGTACTGGTGGCCACCGATATTTTAAGCCGTGGTATCGACTTTGACAATATTGACCTGGTGATCAACTTCGATGTTCCCCATGATTCGGAAGATTATGTACACAGGATTGGAAGAACAGCACGTGCTGCATCCGAAGGAAGCGCCTATACACTGGTGAGTGAACAGGAGCAGGGAAAATTCCAGCGGATCGAAAAGTTCTTAGGCAAGGAAATTACGAAAGTGGATGTATCGGCCATTGTAGGTGAACAACCTGCCTATGATCCGAAACCTGCTTTTAATCCCAATAAAAAGAAGAAGCCGTTTAAGAAGGGGAATTTTAAGAGAGGTGCAAAGAAAGAATAGTAGAAATTATTTTTGATAAAATATATCTCAATACTCTTTAATAAGAACCTCTGAAGGAATATTGAGGGAATCACTTAGCTTTCTTATCATCTCCAGTGTTAACTTTCTTTTCTTGTTTAAAATTTCACTTACCCGGCTTTTAAAGCCAATTACATCTGCGAGATCCTGCTGGTTCATATCCATTTGTTCCATCCTGAATTTAATGGCTTCAATCGGATCAGGGAAACCCAGGGGAAATTTTTCATCTTCATATTTTTCTACCAGGAAAGAAAGGATTTCCAGCTCATCCGCATCTTTGCTGCCTTTTTTTGAATCAAAAATAACTTCGAGCCTTGCCAAAGCATTTTGATAATCTTTCTGGTTTTTAATGGGTTGTATGTTCATATATTATTTGCATCTATCTTATCATATTCAGCATGTGTACCTATAAATCTATAATCGCCAAATCCAAAAGTACAAAAATCCAAATCCAAAAGTACATTTTAAAAACACCCACTAAAGCAAAAATCACCGTTAAATGAGGTTTTAACGGCGATTTAAGCGGTATTTAAACCCAGGCAAAAGAGCCACTCATTTCCGGCCCAGCAACTGATGTAAATCCGACCGGAGCATCCAAATCGCCTCTGACTCTTACCTCACCATTGGTTTTAAACTGAATATAACCTACTCCGGTAGGTGTTGCCGCTTTCACGGGTATAAGCTTTTCGCAAATAGGAAAACAACCAGCCGGGAATGCAAACATTAGCTGATCGGTCGAAATACTGATAGATGGAGCGGAGGGATACGCTATATTCCCTACATATTCAATCATATTTCCATGTTTCTTAATCCTAAATGGCTTATCCCCTTGAGCGAAGTTCCCGACGTAAGCGGCTGGTTCAATCTCAAACCAACTACCCCTACCAACGAGAGAGTGCCAAAAGTTTTTATAAATATCCTTTGCAACACTATTGCTACTATTTACCAGGACTATATAAGGAACTCCAATAGGAAAGGCCAAAGTTTTTATAAAAGTACCAACTACGTTTTTATAGGTATCGTGCGTCACTCCGTCTAAAAACGGTTCCGTTCCATTAGCATCTACGACGGTAGTGGCTTGCAATATAAAAGACCTGGTTCCGTCCTTTGTCAAAGATTGGGCAGCGACCGAACAAACCTCGCCATTAAATACAGCAGCACCCGCAGAAACATCCCAGGTCGTACCGCCGTCAGTTAATTCGCAACCGTAAAGAATAAAAGCAAAAGGCGTGGTAGTTAATCCCGCAGCTTTCATAATAGATACAAAAGATTCCCGGTATCCTGCATCCATCCAACGTAAGTCGTCACCTTCTAAAAACATCCCTCCATTAGGGTTTGAGTCCAATAATTTCATATTAGTATGTATTAATTGTGTACCGTTTACCGGCGATTTTATATTGCATTATTTGCGAGTTAAGAATGTTCGGATCGTAAACCAATGTAGCAGGAACCCAAACAATGAAGTCATAAGAATTAACGGGGTCGTTCCTATTCCAAAGCACCGGACCTAATCCCACCAACTCCCACTCACCTGGATAAGATGAGGGCAAGTTTCCCGTGTTACCTGCAATCTTACTTTTATAAACTGTACCATGTAGAGAACAATACTCTCCCAACGCATACGGATTAGCAGGTTTATACTTATTAAAAAGCACAACCGGTGGTCGGCTCTCTATTTTATTATACAAAACGATAGCACGTAAAGCCGCAGTATTTTCAATCCATATTATCGACTGTGAGCCTATGAGGGTTGCTCTGTTAAGCAGTACATACGGTAAAGAATATTGCTCGTTTAAAAACGTCTCAAAGCTTGCGATTTGACTATTCCACTTTGCACGGTATGTATAAAAGTTGAACGTAAATTGCAGGGCGGCGGAGGCAACCGACATAAACTCTAACATCTTGGTTTTCCTTTTATGCCAGGGTAATAAATAAAAAAGTATGTTGAAAATATTAAGCATATACGATGTAGTTTAAAGTATCCGCCAACGTCTCGCCAACGGCTACACTTATTTTTAAATATCCGGCGTTAGGTTTGTATGATTGGCCGGGTTGCAACATAACATCGTCATAAGGTTGTAGGCCGTATTTCGCTTTAAATTCCAACGGTACGACGTTTTTCACTCCTGGCACTTTCTGTATTACATCTATCAATTTTTGAAGCTCCAAAACGCCGTTAAATGGCAATGTTTTAATGTAATTATCTATCGCATCCTTAACAGGAAAAACGGAAGGATTAGAAAGCAACGAACCGTCCGACGCAAATACTAGCGGATCGTAAAAAATGTTTGCGCCGAATTTTAAAACGTCCGCAACATCTGTTATTACTTCGGTAGCAACACCGGCAAATTTTACGGTATTTATATAGCTTGTAAAAGCTATCTTTTCGGTTGGAGTTAAAGGAACCGGACCAGCCTTTGCAACTTTTATTTTTACAAGCCTGTTATTATTTACGTTTATAATTTCGTCAACCGCTGCAAGTGTAATAATTCTGTTAGCCTCAACAACAGGGTTGTAAACATACTTTCCATTGTCTAAGATAAGCGAGTCTCCATGCTGATACTTTAATGCTTGTTCGTAATACCAATACAATACGCCGGGTTTTTCGCTTGCCATGATTGCTTCCAAAACAACTTCGGTAATATGTATTGCTACTGCGATCACATAGAAAAACAATCTCCATATTGCAACCTTACTTGTCGAGGATAAATCAGTTAATAAGGTTTGTTCGTCGTCGATATTTGGTTGTAATGCGCTTAGATTTGGTTGAGTGTTTTTTTCACCAACCATTTGTAAGTATATATCGTTTATTGATCTTGCCATTATTGATAAGTATTTGTAATTACTACATGTTTATAGGAGCCGGGTCCGTCTGCATCCTTTTGCAAAACTCCGGTATAAAGAAAATTTCCCAATGCATAATCCGCTTGCGTAGGTAGTCTACATTCTCCCTGTTCATTCAGCAAGACCATAGCACCTCTACTCATTACCTCTGCGCATTTTACATGAACAACATTAGTAACGTCGATAAATGCTATTTGAAATTCCGCACTATATCCTACGATAACCCCGAAAGCTGGAGTAGCATTTACCGGGTAAGTAGGATCGCTCGGAACATCCGTTGTAACTACCATATCGTCGTGCATCCCCTCAAAATAACTACCGGTTATCAACGGGTCGCCCTCCTCTATAACTTGCACAGTTGTACCGATCTGCGTAGCAACAAACCCAGGGCCGTAAATATCATTTATCAATGCGGTAAGATTTTCGGCATAATCTAAAGCAGTAGAAGGCAACCCAACAGGCCCGTGAGTTCTTATGTCACCTTTAGTAATAGTTACATCCCCATTCCAATCGGAATGTAATTTTAAAAGTTGCTTCGAATCGGCTTCGATTGGAAAGGCACTATTTACATTTATATACCATGAACCTCGACACATGGTATAAACACCCCTATAAGGCCTTACTGTATCAGTTAACGGATAGTATTCTACAAATCGGTTGTATTGCCCTCCAAAATACTCCGCTTCTTTTTCAATTGACAAAGGCATAAACTTAAATCCGTTCGCATACTTATTAATAAGCCCAACTAAACCAATTATTGTTAAGTTTTTATTCACGCCTGAAAAAATACCGGTTAACTCATCAAATAATGACAAATCGGAAGATTCTAGGAGGCTTGGAAAATCTGATATTTTTATAGACATAGTATTTAATTTTCTGGTATTATTTCTTGGTTATCTTCGGAGAGGATCGTTTCGTTATCCTCTGAAACTATCCCGCTTATTTGCGGAATTGGAGTAGCTGTCGAGAACCCCAGTTTTTTACTTGCAATCACTTTTAAAAAATCGTTTGCAGGTGTATTTACTTTAATCTCCTGTCCTGGTTGTAGCGGCTGATCTAATTGCAACCCTGGATTATCTTTTAAAAGGTCCTGTATATAATCAATGCTTCCGTACTTCTCTAATAGGAAGTCGAAAGCGGTTTGATCTGTTTTTGATTTTACAATTTTCATAGTATCCTCTCTGCATCTATTTTTATATCGGTAAAGGATGTCATACGAAGCGTTTTAATACTGAATGAGTCATACACTAACTGCATGCGTATTTCTTTCTCCAGGTCATTTATAATCGACAAACTGGAAGGACCTTTTAACCAATCCCGGATACCTACTCCAGAAAAAGGACTTTGTTTATAGTCTCCTTTACTGGAGATTAAAATATCTTCGATGTGTTGTTGGTCGCTTTCGCTTACAACAAAATCACCGTTATCTATTTCAATATCGCCGGTATTCTTATTTATATGAAAGTCTTTAACTGCCATTAAAACTCTATTTTATTATGCCTTAAATCGCTTTGCGTAGTTAACGGTAGCGTCCCGCTAACTGTTATTGTTGGGAGACCGGTTGTTACTCCAGTTTCCGGGTGTTGGTGTGCATTATGAGCCGCTAACAATGCGTTAATCTTATTCTCATGTTCGTTTAATTTTGAAACGATAGAAGGAATTTTTATCAATCCATTTGTAGCTCCATCAAAAAATATTTCTATCGCTTTCCATATTACTTTACCATCGTCCTTTACTTCCAATTTGGAGAGGTTTTTTTGTACAAGTAACACTCCGTCAATCTCTGAATACTTACTAATAAACGGGTCGCTCAAATCATTGTCAATTAACCCGATCAAAACAATACTATCCACTTTAGGAATTAGAATAAATCCGGTATCCTCTCCGTCAGCTATTGCACGCAACTTAACGTCGAAACGCTGGCTTTTTCCGTTCAACGTTTCGACCTCACATGTAAAATCATTCACATCTACGGAAACTATTTTAGCCCGTGTATGAATGTCCTTAAACATCGGTGCAACTATTTGTCGTATGAGTTCCGCCAGCTTCGCCATTACAATACTTTATATCCTGGTTGAAGTATTCGCCTAAAACCTTCCATTCCGAACTTTACATCTACGCCGTCAACAATGTAACCGCCCTCCCTTTCCGGGAATAAATCAGTTTGTAAGATTGCAGTATCCCCGTGCTGAACAAATGGAAGTCCAAATCCTGTAAGGTTGCCTCTGTAACCTTCTGCTTTAAATTTTTTCATGTCGTCGTCTGCTTTCTCTTTTAAAAAAGCGAGTGAAGCGTTTGTATAATTTAAAGTTCTTTGTTCGCCGTCCGGGTCTCCGGTTTCGTATGTAAGTTGTTGGCCGTTCTTTTGGTTGGAGATTGCCTTTACATGTATTTTTAAATCGTCCGAAAGTTTGTAAACCAAACCATTGTCGGCGACGTTCTTTTCAAAATGATATGTAACACGTTTGTTAGTTCCTTCAAACTGATAAGCAAAACCAACATACAACGTATTACCTCGGAAATAACTTACAAACCCGGTTGTACTTTTCAACGTCTCCAAAGCTTGCGCAATGGTTGCGCCCTGGAAGACATACGCTCCGATAATATCGGTTTGCTGTGTTATATAATTGATCCTGGGACGTGTTGGGTTTGAATGGTACTCGGAAACAAAATAGGTGATAAGGTCCTGTAACGTTACCTGCTTAAAAGTTTTCGTGATGCGTACCCGTTTAAATTGGTACATAAAATCTTCGCAACTTATTTCTAAAGGAACGGAAGGAATTAACCCGGAAACAAAACCTTCAAACTCCTGGTTTAAATTTCCATCATAACCCAGGCTAATAATTACTTTATCGCCTTGCTTTATGTACTTCTTTATTCCGTCGGGATCACCTACCAAACGGCTGTTACGTGGTAGTTTTATTGAAGCGGTAGAAGTAAGCAAATTCCATGAGCTTTTAATATTAACCTCATGCACATAATCAATATTGATTTGCGTACCGATTTTAATATTTGCAGAAAGCGTATAACTCATAGGTTTAATTTAAACTCCTCCGGCTCGTCTGAATAAGCTGTAATACTGTAAGCCATTACATTTATATAACCTTCTACCGGCGGAAAGTCAAAACCTGTAACAACTAAATCCGTAATTCCGCACTTATTAAAAAGTTTGGAGGTTACAGGGTGGTTTTTGTTTTCATTAAGCATAGCTAACAGCTTTTCAAAATCTTCATACGGCTTTGCTCTTTTCGTATGATTTACCAGAATACCTCGGATACTGATTTGGTAATCGTCGTTACTGATAATTTCCTTTACCGTTCCATCCCTTCCAGCTACCGGAGTACGGATCACCGTTTTTGCACGATTGATAGTTACCAATGGAGCGTCGTTAAGTTTTAGCCTATCCGATCCGTCACTATTTTTAAAGTAGACAACATCGTAAATAGGTGTGCCGAAAACGCTTTTTTCTACCACAGAGTCCAAATCAATTTTCTGGATACTGTCAGGAAAGTTTATACTACTCCTCTCATTGTTATTTGATGGAATTTCGTATTTGGCTCCGTCCAATTTGTCCGTAACCGAAGGGAGGTATCCGCTTAATCCGAATACCTCCCTTGTAATTTTAATGACGTCTATTGAAAAGTCCATTTAACGGGTTTTGTTTTCTTTCTTCGGTTCTAACATGTTCAAGGTCCCAATATATCTCTGCCCATTTTTCGTCGCTCAACGTATCGGGATCAATCCCCAAATAGTACCGAATTAGGGCGTTCATTCTACGCAACTCGAAAAGCGGGTTTGATTTATCCAGCTTTCCGCCCTCTATACTTCCTTTATCTCTGCGGTGCGTATTTCGATTAGTTCTCCAACTTCGGAAGCCGCAGCCATGAACATAGCGTCGTCGGTTTTGATCTCCTCGTCTCCTCCCAACCAGCAGTTAGTTAAAAGAATTTCGTTCATTTTAACCGGGTCGCTGGTATGGAATTTCATAGCAGCCGCCAGGATGGTACGACTTGGTTTCTTTACGTAGCAATACGCTTTTGTATTGTCTTTACGATCTACTTTAATTTGGAAAACCTTTCCGATATCCGGGTCTTTTTTCCATTTGTCAAGCTGAACCTGTGTAATGCCACCGGGCAACGTTTGTACCGTGTTTTCGGTATTCTCTGAATTGCTGTTTTCTTTAGCCATTGTTTATTGATTTAAAAAGTGATTAACTGTATTTAATTCCTGAAATAATGAGCGGTATCTCTACCGGGATAGAAGTAGAACCCTGTTCGTTATTTACTCCTAACTTCTTAAACTCTGCGTTCTGTAACTCCACGTTTACAATTTTGTTAGAGTCATTATTATACGCTACTGTTATAGGAAACATAGAAATATCCGTAAGGTCTGCATCTGGTCCAATTTGATCTCTGGCAGCTTCGTTAAGTGCGACAACTTCTTTAAACTCCAGGGTAATGGAAGCCTCGTATTTTTTATTACCGTAACCCCTGGAGATCGGCTCGTTACCCTCTCCGTAGTTATCTTCTTTTGTGACGTCTTTATCCCAGCTTATTGCGGTAATTCCAACAACTGTACGTCCCAGGATATTAACTTTAATATCCGACCATGAGTAAGCTTTTCCGTTAATTAATGCCATGATTGTTTTTTAGTTAGAAGGGTTATTAAATCCGATCTCCGCTTCAATGGTCCGGGCTGTACCAAAAGGGACAATCTTATGTTTTACTACAATTTTGGAAGTAGCCAGGATGTCCTGGTTAGGATCGACAAATACATCTTTACTCACGATCTCGCCGTCCCTCTCCATTACATCTAATGCCTGTTTACCGAGAGCCTCAAAGTATTTACACACTTGCGGCGCAAGCATTCCTGTTGCGGGATTTGGAGCAAGCGGGGCCTGCAATTGAGGCAACAGCTTTAAACGAATTTTACGGGACGCTTTGTTAATGGTCCTGTTATTTTCCAGGTAAGCGTAATCGGAGGTAACCAGCGTACACGAATGCGAGTCATTAAAATAAACTCCGTCGATACCTACATGCTTACGAGCGAAAATATAACCCTTCGTATTGAGCGTATCTAAATCCGCATCGGTATAAGACGATACAGGTAAGTTGCTCGACAAATACGGCTCCATCATAAACTCGTCGATTGTATCCTGAATGTTGAATTTTTGAACCCAACCGATATTCTCATGCACTTTCGCAATGGATACAATACCCATAATTGAGCCGATGTCTGCATACTTATTTACCAATGCATCGGAGGCCGCTATATCTTTATCCTGGTGAATGCAAATATGTACACCACCGGCGGACAATGAACGAATGTCTAATGCGGCGGATGCAGTACCGTTAAATTGTTTCCCTTCCAAAATAATGTCAACCGGACGATGTGCGGTAAATTCAGCATCCCGGAGAGCTTTAGCCAAAGGCACAGAATCCAATACATCTTTATCCAACCCGGTTAACAGAACCGGAGTATAACCGGTTGCAGGATTAAAAGAAACAAACAGGACTTTGATAGCTCCGCCAGCATCCTGCAAAAGCTTTTTCGCATGCGTGTTAGTATTTGTCACCATAGCCGCCATAGTTGTGGCTTGTGCGCAAACACGCAGCCAAACAGTACCCGCCGGATTGATCTTAAAGAACCTCTTTAAAACACGGTGAATTACTACTTTATTGGTAGTGTCGTAAGCGGCTGTGATCAACAAATCATTTTCCGCCTGGGTTAATGATTTGATCTCGTATGTAGTATTTAACTGCATACCGCCAACAATAGCAACACCGGAAGTCATAAACCCCTGGATCATATCTTCGGTACGATCTCTACGGCCTAAACCACCGTCGGTCTGTGTGATAATTACGTCGTTCATAACGGCTTAAAAAGTTTGATTAGTTTGTAAATGATAATTCCCAAAAGGAGCAATAAGAGTATGCCTCCGGTCCAGGCTAAAAATTTAACGAAGCCAGGAACATAGCGCACCTGTTCGACCCGGACCAATTCGGAGGCATGAGATTTATAGTATTCATAAATGTTGTTGAATAGTGTAACCTTTTGCTCCAGGTCGGCACACTTGCAATCAACAGTTAATACGCTGTCTTTTATTTCTACACTACCGGTTACACGCCCGCTTTTAAATTGCTTCTTTTCAAAGTCGGGACATGGTACTTTATCAATGATTAAAATACTATCTCCAGGTATGTAGATTGTAGTATCGTAAGGAACTCGTTTCTCTTTGTAGATAATAGTATCTTTTGTAACCGTTTTCTCAATTACCTGTTGGGTCGGTTTACAGGATGCAGCCAACAACACCGCAACAACTAACATAGTTGCGCCGGGTCCCTTTTTACTATCTGCGGACGCAATGAAGCCTAAAGCAGTTAAACCAGATACGGCGAAACCGAGAAATTCGGCAGCTTCTCTAAGTGTTGCCTGTTTTAAAATAACTGCAATCAGTGATCCGATAAAACAGATACCTATAAGAATACCGGTAATCGTAGTTCTGGAATTAAGCTTCATGCTTTTCGATTTTAAGAGTAACTTTTTCACCTCTGTTGAATGCTTCGATAACAGCTTTGTAGAGTTTAACATACGCCTGTGTAGAACCGCTAACGGTAAAAGGATCGGTAGTTAAGTTTGCGTTAGTTCCGGTAAGAGGACAGCCCAAAGTATCTTTGATAAAATTTCCGATGTGAATATGTACACGCTCGTAACCTTTGATACCAACAAGCATAAGGGAGCCTCTAAAAATATTTTCAAATCCAGGGAACCCAACTTTAGCCCAATCCTTACGCTTGTAGCTATCGTAAATAGTTCCTTTAGTCTCCAGGATAACCGGATACTCCCCGTAAGGAATAGCGGTCTCCCCGTATTTCTTTTCTTCGCCCAATTCTTTATCCAGGTGGTCGCCGTCCTGGTTGTAGTCCCGGTCTTTATCCTCTAAAAAAACGCAGATGTCCCTACCTGCGATAGACACGTAACTAACTGTCGATTTAGAGTTGAAGCACCTGCGTTTTTGTAAAATTTGCATTGTAGTTTTTTATTATTTCATTACTTCTTTTCTCTCGAAAACAACATGCTCTCTGTCTCCTACCTCACGGGAATGAGCGATAGCGAATTGCTCGTTTTCAAAAGCCTGTGCATCGGTGGTAACAAAAACTTTTTGCAGTTTTTTGTTTGCTTCAAAAGCCTCGATAGCGGCGTTTAATTGTGCTTCGGTGTACTCACTTTTCTCTGTACCCTCTGCCTCGGTTTTCTTTGCCATGATTAAAAAATATTGGTTAAACGATCTTTAAAATGTTCCCGGAGTCGGGGCCTTTGATATTATCTCCGGCCCTTCCGCTCCAGCAATTCACACTATGAAAACAAATTATGCGGATGCATCCTGTACGATAACTACTACTCCGGTAGCTCTGCGGATACGTCCACCAGCCCTTAAAAGACCGGAGTAAACGTCGCCGTAGTTTTCCGGGCTATCCAGGTTCTCAAAGAATTTCACCTCACCTAATGCGGCCTCTACCTGGTTCTTTTGGTAACAGATAACGGCGTCGTTATCGGTAGCGGCGGCGGCGGCTCCCAGAGCTTTAACAGCAGGAGTATTGTTATAGGTAACTACGTAAGACCTGTCGATAATCCAGAAACCATAAAGTTTTCCGATTGCTCCTTCAGGTAAGTCTAATTCTTTTCCGAAGTCACGTTTTACTAAATCCGGGTCCTCCTGTAATTGAGAAATCATTTCACTACTTGCGATTGCGTAACGATCCTCTTTAGGCACGTTGTTTTTATTAAGCTGCGTTTGCGCTGCTTTTAGGTCCTCTTTTATAAACTTCTTTCTGTTACCAGTTGCAGACGGCATGTGAGCCGGAACAGCTCCGCCCGTGGTTCTAATAATAGTAGCGGTAGTTGTAGAGCCTCCCGTACTTGAACACCATTTAATTAAGATGTCGTCTCCTACAAGCTCCTCCAATCCCTGTTGGTGATCGGTCATTACGTTAGCGATTTTATCGTACTCTAACTCTACCTGATCCGCATTGGTAATTAAGATAGGATCGGTTGTAAACTCATCCAGTGCGTAGGTAATGTCTGTATCCGTTCTTTGCGCAATAGTTGCAGGCAATGAGGACCTATTTTTTACCACGTTCGCTTTACTACCGGCGACGGGAATATGCACAATTTTACCGGCTAATACGAACTGATCCGCACGGAAACAATATTGCAGAAATCTGTTAGCCTTAAAAAGGTTTTCTACCATAAAATCGGTCCAAATTTCTTTTTGAACCGCCATATATGCGTATCTGCTTTTTGATCCTTTCGGCATTTCCATTTTGTGACCAAAAAGGATAATGGCAAAAGCGGTAATAACTGCAAACGATCCAACCATCCAGGCGGATACGGTTAACGGGTCTGCATCGGGCGCAACGTGCGGTAAAATAGCACTCGTAAAAAGAGCCGCAAGCAGGAAATTAATTACAAGGTTCTTTAAAAATTTCATGTTTTTGTTTTTAGATTTTTGTTTTCTTTTTTTTGTTTATATAGTATTCAAAAGCTCGCTTTGCGATAAGTCCACCTAAAGCACCTAAGCCGCCAATGAATAAGGAGTGAAAGCCGTCGACAAAAAGTGTAAGAACATCTTTTGCGATAAACACGTCCCCTGCTAAAGCCGAAATACTCCCTATTCCTGCGCTTAATACGGTACTTGGTTTTATCATCGGTTCTTAGGGACGCTTGCGGTTTTTAAATAGTTCGTCGTAAGCTGCCTGATCGGTTTTCCTTAAATTTGTTAAGTAAGCAGGATCATTTTTGTGTAACCAATTCCAATCCTTACCGGCGTGTTTGTTTTCCGGTTCGCCTTTATCCAGTTGGTCCGTTACAGATTTATAGGCTTTCTTTTCTGCCAAAATCTTTTTGGTGTTTTCAGGATCGGCAATAGCCAGGGCCTCGTAAGTTTTACGGTCGCCCTCTACGATTTTACCCGCAGCGATAGCAGCGTCCACAATACCGGTAGCTTTATCTTTTTTGTTTTGCTCCTCCAGTTTTGCGATTTTATCCTGCAAAGCGGTTACGGTTTTGTCGTCACCTTCTTTTTTAGCTTCAACCTTTGCGGGAGTTTGCGTCTCCTCTTTGGTTGCCTCTCCTTTTTCTTTCAGCTTGGAGATTGCTTCGATACGCTGGTCCTCGGTAGCGTCTTTAGGCAAGCCCAACGCTAGGTTTTCTTTTTCCATTTTAATTGGGGTTTTACTGTTGTTTAAAAGGTTTTGAATATTTGGTATCTGGCCGGTATAGAAGTTCACGACGTCGTTAACCGTTCCATTTTTTAGTAAGCTGTTGGGTACATTTTTAGTTACCGTCCCTTCGGTGATCTCTGTTACTAAGCCAAAGTCTAAGGCTTGCTTTGCCGTTAGGTAAGCATCCTTACCACGGACCATCCAATTATTTTGAATGTATTTTTTATCTCTGTTTGAGTTCTCTAAATACACGTCGATTAAATCTTCGTGATACCCAAAAAGCATTTCGGAACCTTCTTTTAAATCCTCGTAGTCGCCGTATATTCCATTTTTAGGACGATGCAACATTAGGCGGCTCATTTTATTCATTGTCTTTTTTCCGTTGGCCGCTAAAAAGAGTATTGAACCCATAGAAGCAGCAAGGCCCTCAACTTCCGTATTGGTAGTTGCTTTGGAGTTCTTGAATAAATTGTAAGTCGGGATACCTTCGATAACAGAACCTCCGAAAAGGTTGTAGATAAGAATATCAATTATCGAATAGGATTGCTCAAGGTTTTTAAAATCCTCACGCAAACGGATTGCGGAATTTTCCCACGGAGATATAAAACCCGTCATAATAATTTGACCGGTTTTTGTTCCGCTTTCTGCTACGATTTTATAAAAGTCATTCGCCATTTGTGCAGCAAAAATGTATCGCAAAAACTTGATAAAAAAATTCGCTATACGCCATTGCGTTTAATTATTAGTTATAAGCGTACAAATATTACGGAATAAAGGATACACGTTTTTTCAAATACACTTATATAAGTGATTTTTGCCTCATGACAAATGAGGAAAAAAAAGATTTTGCAAAGATTTACTACGTAAATCACAACTACACGCAAAAGGAGATTGCAAGCAAACTAAAAACTACCGAAGTCACAGTTTCCAAATGGAAAACAAAAGGGAATTGGGATATTTTAAAAGCAGCGCAAGCAAGTAGGGACGACCAAATCATTAGTATGAAATACGACCAAGTAAATCGTATTCTACAAGCTGCACACAAGGAGGATAGAACTGTTACCCTCCAGGAGGCCGACCTAATGGCGAAGCTGTCCAAAACAGTGCAACAATTAAACTCAAAAGCTACACTATCTCACATTATCGAAGTAGCAGAAAAGATGTTGCTTTTTTACAAAGAGATCGACATAGAGTTTGCAAAAAAATTTGCTGAGCAGTCAATGAAATTTGTAGAGCAGGAGGCTAAGAAATATGGCAAGTAAAAACGACGAATTAATAAAACGGTATCGTCAACTTGTGGACGATGTAAAAGCCTCCTCCGAAGTAAATAAATTTGAGGCAAAGAAGGACCAGGAGAAACGGATACAACGGTTACTATCGAACGACCGTTTATTCGCAGAGTATTACTTCCCTAAATACTGCTTTGCACCCTCCGCAGATTTCCAGGTTAGAGCTTGTAGGGATGCTTTAAATATGCCTAATACTGTGCATCTATGGCAATGGTATAGAGAGGCTGCAAAATCTGTTTATTCAAATATTATTCTACCGGCGAAATTAAATTGTATTGGTGAGTTGAGCGGAATGATTATAGGTTGTGCAAACGAGGACGACGCTATCGCAAAGCTCCAGGACTTGCAAGTTTTTTTCGAGGTAAACGAGCGGTTTAGATTTGACTTTGGGGACCAAAAATTATTAGGCTCCTGGGAGGATGGAAATTTCGCAATTAAGAGCGGGGCTTTCTTTCGTGGGTTTGGTAAAAATCAAAGTCCGAGAGGTGTACGATTTATGCATAACCGTCCCAACTTCGGAGTAATTGACGACTTGGATACAAAGCAGACCGTTAAAAACGAGCGTATTTCTAAGGAGCATTACAATTGGGTTAAAGAAGATTTTATGGGTGCGTTAGCAACGAAAAAATGGCGTTTAATCGTACCCGAAAACAAGTTTAGTAACAACACCGTTACCGCACAATTTGAAAACGACAAAGAAGTAAAAGTCCACTTAGTGCGAGTGAACATGTTAAACGCAAAAGGTGAGAGTAGTTGGCCCGAAAACTGCTCAACCGAAATTTACAAACAAAAGATTTCGGCGGTTGGTTTTATATCCGCTCAACGTGAATACTTCAACAACCCGATTGAGGAGGGGACCATCTTTAAAGACGAATGGTTCCGCTTTGAAAAGATGTTGCCTTACCATGAGTATGACCACTTAATTACCTATACCGACCCATCTTATAAAAACACGGATAAGTCAGACTACAAGGCAACCGCATTGATCGGAAAAAAGGGTCTCGAATACCACGTGATAAAAGTTTTTGTAGATAAAGTGAGCTTAACGGATATGTTCGGTTGGATGTATTCTTTAGATACTATGACCGGCGAAAATGTAGTAGTGTATCACTACATGGAGGCTAACTTTTTACAGGACCTTTTATTAGCCGAATTAAACACCCTTGCAAAAACAAAAGGGTTTATGTTACCCGTGCGAAAAGATAGTCGAAGCAAGCCCGATAAATTCCAACGTATCGAAGCCTTACAACCCACCATACAAAACGGATATGTAAAATTCAATATCGACGAGGCAGATGATCCGGGAATGATCCGCCTTAAAAATCAATTCTTAGCCTTTGAAAAAGGTAGCAGAGTAAACGACGACGGACCGGACTGTATAGAGGGCGGTATAACAACGCTCAATTCATTAACCATTACTACGGAAGCTATTGTAATTGGCAAACGTGGTAGAAACAATAAACGATATTAATATGCTTTATCTCACAGAAGCGGACCTATTGACGTATTTAAAAGACGATCAATTCGACCTAATTACACAGAACGACGACGCTAATTTGCTGCGTGTAGAACAGGCAGCAAAAGAGGAAATGGCGGCGTATTTAACCGCACGATACAACGTTGCTAAAATCTTTATTGATGTATCGCCATGGTTGGCTACAAAAAATTACTTAGTAGGAAATCACGCCTTCGACGAGATCAACCAAAAAGTAAGGATCTCAATACAGGATCACCAAAACCAACCGATAGACGACGATAACTATTGGAAGGATGGAGACGAGCGAAACGCTGTTATTATTCAGCTACTCGCTTACATAACTATTTACCACCTGTACCAAAACATTAACCCCCGAATGGTCCCGGAGTCACGCTTGGTAAACTATGACTCTGCAAAGCTGTGGTTAAGGGATTGCGCAAGGCTTATTATCAATCCTGAATTACCAAAGCTAACCGAAAAAACCGACCGTGTAGAATACGTTGCATACGGCGGAAATACAAAAAGAGAGCTTAGATATTAATTGCGTTTTTATAATAGTACAACGAAAGAAACATGGCAAAGAAAACCGAAGGAAAACAAACCGAAAGTATCATTATTCAGCAAATAGAAATTAAACAACTCGCAAGAGGGATTAACGATATTGCTACCTGGAGAAATGCGCTAAGAGCCGCAGAGAACCCGAAAAAACCAAATAGGCTTTTACTCTATACCCTCTACGCTGAAATGATGTTAGACGGGCATTTAAAAGCCGTTTACAAAAAGCGCAGAAACGCAATTATAAAAACGAAAATTGAGTTTGTAAAACCTGGAGAGAAAACCACCAATGAGGATGTGTTGAAAATTATAGAGCGTTCATGGTTTATTGAAATGCTCAAAATAATGATTGATACAACAGCTTGGGGACATAGTTTAATTGAGTTCCTGCCTGATCCGATGGACCCTAGCTTAGGCCCTGGCAAAGCTGTATTAATTCCACGCAGACACGTTGTACCTGAATTAGGATACATTGCAAAAAAGCAAGGCGACGCCTCCGGTATTCCATTTAGAGAGCCGCCTACCTCAAACTACGTTATTGAAGTTGGAGAAGTTAACGACTTCGGATATTTACTCGAAGCTGCACAATACGTAATTTACAAAAGGGGAGGCTTTGGAGATTGGGCGCAATTCGCTGAAATATTCGGGATGCCATTTAGGAAAGGTAAGTACAATCCGAACGATCCTAAAAGCAGAGAAATACTTATAGAGTCTTTAGATGCTGCCGGAAGTGCTGCGTATGCTGTTTACCCGGAAGGAACCGACGTAGAGTTTGTAAACAACACGTCGAACAATTCAAGCTCCAATGTTTACTCCGGTCTAATAGAAATGTGCAACCGTGAATTAAGTAAAATTGTTTTGGGGAATACCATGACAACCGAGGACGGTTCCAGCGAGTCACAGGCGAACGTACATGCAAACGTCGAGGAGGAGTTGAACCAAGCAGACAGGCAATGGATAGAGTTTTTATTGAACGACTACGTTAAACCGATGCTTGTAAATACTTTCGGGCTTTCCATTTTCTCCGACGGTCGCTTTAAGTTTGACGACGCCGAAGACCTGGATACGCAGTTGGACCGGGAATTAAAAATCGCTCAACATTTTGAGATAGACCCAACCTATTTTAAAGACAAATACAACCTACCAATTTTAGGAGCAAAAACCGGCGGCGTTGTTGGAGGCAACGAGCCAAAAAAGTAACAATGCGGTTTGACTTGCAAGCCTCACGAGAGGAGATCAAATCGCATTACAAACCCTGCCCTACTTGTTCGGAGGAGATCAAAGCTCTACTCATTACCAACGCATCAAATCCTTTTGATACCCTGGTAGAGAAAGTATGGAACGGAGATATTAAACCGGAGGACATCGACGCCGACATGTTGGATTTTACCGCCTCCAGACTTACCGGAGCAATCAACAAAGGTTACGGAGCAACAACACTTAGTAGCGAAGCTTTCTTTTATAACGACATCGTAATGAAAAGAAACGCTTACGAATTTGCAGCGGCAAAAACCTACCAACAACTAAAAGAAATACGCAACCTAAAAAACACCGGAGTTTATAAAACATTCGAGGAATTTTCAAAGGCTGCAAAAGATAGCGGTTTAGATAACCTCTATAATAATTTGTGGATGGATGTAGAAAGCTCTACCGCTTTGGCAGGTTCTCAAATGTCAACCAAGTGGCTGGAAATGGAGGAGAATTTAGACGTAACACCTAACCTTCGTTACGATACCGCCGGGGACGAAAGGGTAAGAGGGGAACATGCCGCAATGGATGGAATTATCAAAGCTTACGACGATAGTTTTTGGAATACATATTACCCGCCTAACGGTTACGGTTGCCGTTGTGATGCTACGCCAACCGATGCGAAGCCGAATAAAAAAACGATCAACAAAAAGACAACTTCCGTTGACGAGAAATTTAAAAACAACGTCGGAAAAACCGGCAAAGTTTTTAGTAAAAAAAGTTCCTATTTCAAACATATACAGGACGACAAAGTAAGCTACCATAGTGCCGTACAAAATGCGTTGAAGGAAAACAAAAGTAAACTCATGTACAAAAAAGGAAAAGGCGAGCTTTCTATACATCCGCTGCAAATGGAACACGAATTAAAAGCCAATATTAAAACGGGAAAATTTCTTGCGGATAACAACATCAAAGTTGAGTTGCTGGAGTACCTGGAGGAGGAGGGAGTTACCAATGTTGATGCAAAATTAAACGGCGATTTAGCAGAGTTTAAAAATCCCGACAATCCAACAAAAGGAGCCATTCAAAGAAGTATAAAAGAAGCCAGCAGACAGGGAGCAGAGAAAGCGGTTATCTACCTGGAGAACTTCGATTACAACGAAGTAAAGCGAGGCTTACAAGCATGTTTCGGACCCGACGGAGAGTGGAACAAAGAGATTAAAGACGTATGGATGATTTACGATAATAAGTTAGTCACCTTATCCAGAGAAGAAATTATCGGACGTGAATTTTACGAAAAGCTATAAAACAAAAAAGACCCTTGCGGGCCTTTTTGCGGAGTCATTCGGCAGGGTTGCCCGTGCCTCATAACAGTACAAATATATAAAATTTTGGTATGTCAAACAAGAGAGAAACAACAGAGTGGTTATGGAAAGGTAAGGAGACAATAAGCCCGACCCTTTCTAAGCTATCCGAAAGAATGGATAAACTCGAAGCGAAATTTGCAAAGCTGGAAGGCAAGTCCGCACAAGCTTTTAACAAGATGGACGCCAACGCTCAAAGATTTGGTAGGAGCCATAGCAAAATGATTTCCGAGGCAAAAGCCGAAATACCAGGACTCAACAGAGCGGCGGCGTTACTGTCAAACCCGTATGTTTTGGCAGCGGCGGCGGTTGCCGGTTTAGGTGTTGTCATGTACAAAGGTGTACAAGCGGCAGAGGAGTTCAATAGCCAGTTTTTAGAAATACGAAACTTAAATCTAAGCAGATCAAAAGCAGAATTACAAACTCTCAATGATATGATATTGGACCAGAGTTTCGACCTGGGTTTTGATCCTACGCAATTAGCTAAAGCATACTCCGACATCCAGGGAGGTACAGGTAAATACGGTGAGGAGGTAAAAAAGATTGCCGGGTCTATCGGTCAATTTGCACAAGCAACAAAAGCAGACATGGACGCCGTTACCAACGGAGTAGTAAAAGCCATGAACGCCTACAAATTCGGAGCGGAAAGCATAGATGCTTTCTTAGAGTCGAATGCAAAAGCGGTAGGAGTTGGTATTGCTACTTTCGACGAAATGGCAAAAGTGCAAGTAGAGTTCGCAGGGTCCGCCGCCGGTATCGGTCAAAGCTTCGATGTAGCAAACAAATTCTTTGCAGGATTTACCAAAGTATCCAAGTCGGTAGATATTGCCGCAAACTTGACGAAAACGGCCTTTAGCGGTCTCGGTGATCCCAGGGTACAAAAAGGGTTGCAATCTTACGGCATCAAACTTTTTGACACCCAGGGTAAAATGTTGGAGGCAACCAATATCGTAGAACAGCTTAACGAGAAATTCAAATCGTTGAACGACCAACAGTTTTCGCAGTTCATGGGTAAAGTTGGAGGACCCGAAGGTATGACGGAGCTTTTAAAAATGATCCGAAGCCAGGGAGACGGAGTTATAAATACATTCAAAGAATTTGACAATACTAAGTTTAGTGTTACCGAAGCTCTCGCAAATGCGAAGGGAGATTTAACCGTAATGAAAAGCATTTTAAACGGGCAAATAAAGACCGTTTTAGTGTCGATTGGACAATCAGTAATGCCGTACATAATTAAGGGCTTAAACATGGCTGTAACGTGGTTAAAAGAAATGAAAGGTAATTTCTCCGGGATCAATAAAGAAGGATCGGCCCTCAGTAATATTTTGGGGGCGGTCGGCCAGATACTAAGAGTTATCCTCACCGTCGGCACTTTTTGGAACCGCATAATGATGGCAATAGAAATGCGGATTATAAAACTTGCTTCTAAATCTGAATTTGTAAAAGATGTTGCAGGAGGAATTGGATTAGCATTTGAAAAGATCGGAGACGTAGTCGATTGGTTAATCGGGAAAATAGAATGGTTGGTAGATAATACACTCGGACCAATGTTGGAAAAGATCGACTACGTGTACGGGCTTATCAATGGCAAATCTCCGGCAACATCCAACATGCACACAGACTTTGCGGCGGGATACCTGCAAAGTAAGGGCCTCGATCCTGGAGCGTTCTATCAACAGAATATCGGTTATCAAAAACAATTATCGGATTTAGTAAAAGCCGGAAAAGTGGACGAGGCTAAAAAGTTGGTGGACTCTCTTATCAATAAATCATTGGTTCCAAAAGAAGGAGACGGAAATAAAACCGGAGAGTTAGGCGGCGTTGGTTTGGGGGATCAATCAAAAAGTAACGAGAGTATTATTAGCGGCGGCAAAGGTGTAATGAATATTACTGTAAATATTGAGAAGCTGGTAGAAAACATAATCAACAATGTAAACAGCATTAAAGAAGGAATGAATAATAGCACGGATATAATTACCGAAGCTCTCGTTTCCGCCGTTCGTGACTCCGAAATTATTTTAGGATCAAACAACTAATATGCCGATAAAGAAAACGACATCTTACAGAGGTAAAGACCGAAAAGTTAGGGAGTATTTCCGGCGATTTAATCGGGTCGCTGGTTCTATGGCTGTGGATCACTTTAAAAGAAGTTTTCTTATAAAAGGCTGGATGGACGAGGGCGTAAGAAAGTGGAGACCACGAAAGGCAGGAGCAAAAAGAAACAAAGGCCGGGGCTTGCTTATTGATAAAGGCCGGTTGCGCAGAAGTATTAGAATACTTGCACTCGGTCCGGGTCTCGCCTTGGTTGTTAGTGATACTGAATATTCAGACATCCACAATAACGGCGGACAAATAAGACGCATGGTAACTGTAAAGCAGCACAAGCGTAGAATTACCATGAATATAAAATCTCAATCTACTAACCTGGAAACTAAAAGGACCAGTACACGAAAAGTAAAAGTAAGCGTAGGAGAGGCAACCGTTATGAGACATCAAAGGCACATGAATTTATTTATCCCTCAACGCAAGTTCATGGGAAATAGCGGACACCTGAACCGACGAATTAACCAAAGAGTATTAATTGATTTACGCAAAATGATATGAGCTTAGACATTGTTTACGACGAATTAGAAATACAGCTTTTAGACAAACTGCAAACCAACTTTAACGAGGTTGGTTTTAAGAAGCTGCAACATGTGGACCTTTTTAACGATCAATTCCAAATGTTAATGCAGGGCGAGGAGGAGGCGTTCGACTTTCCGGCGATCCTGGTAGATTTTAACGACATTCTTTGGGACGACATTGGAGAGTTTAGCCAGCAGGGAGACTCATTAATCCGATTTCATGTCGGCCAACATTTACAGGATCATACGAAACACAAATCCCAGGCTTTAAAATATCTGAATTTTGTTCACAGAACCTTACATGGTTTTACCGGATCAATCTTTAACCGGCTGGTAAGACGTAGAACCGTATTAGACATATCGCACGGCGGCGTTATCGTTCACATTATGGAGTATACAGGCAAGGTATTCGACGACACGGCGGACCCGTCTAAGAATTGGCCGGGAGTAATTGTCGACGCAGACACGCCTCACGGCTCCATAAATCGACCAACGGACCCCAGCCCTTACATTATACCAGGATAACAAAAAAGGCCCCGATTTGGGGCCTTTTTCTTTTGTTTCAACTGGATGTTTACATTTTGAAATTCAATCTATGAGGTTTCAAATATATGCGTTATTCCGTTTCGGTTTGTTTTGAGTTTTCAACGATAACACGTTTAACAACATCTTCTACCTCCGAAGCAAAGTTATGTCTTAAATAAACATGTCTCCTAAACACCATTCTTAAAAAGGGAGATAAACCATGAGGGTTAATATTAATGCCTCTGAGCTGTTTATCTAATTGCTTTTTCTCTTTTCTCGGTAGTCGAATGCGTTTTAATTTCATTCTACGTAAAGCCTTACGAAACCGCCTTACGTCTTTTGCGGCACAACGACCGGCAAGATCAACAGCTCTAAAAGGATCAGTAATGAGCTTTGTAATGTTAACGCTAATATCAATTTTACTATTGTTGCTCGGATCAGCACCGACAACAACACTAACACCCCTTACTCCTTCAATTTCTTCACCCATAACATTTAGTGTTACCTTTTCCCATTCGTATTTTTTATCGTTTTCCATATCTAACTATTTTTTAAACGGTATTAATAAAATAAACTTCTTTCTGGCTTGCTTTTTCATCTTACGAGGAAACCGCTTATACTTTGGATTATAAACAGCAGGAATACAAATACGATCCGCTTTAGGAACGTTCATTTTATCCATTATCGCTTGTACCTCTAACAAATCCTCCTTTGTGATTTTCATTTTTATAGGCCGTTATCATTTTTCCAACACTCCTCCGTATTAAAGTAGTCGTATTCAGAATTACCCAGGTTCTTTTTTTGGTTTCCTTCGTGAATTAATATTGGCCCTACTAATTCAAAACCTAACTCGAAGCCGGTTAATTCTCTAACAAAGTTTTGCCATTCGTGGAAATGCTTTATCGTTTTCCCGGCCAAACTGTTTTCAATTTCGATACCTCCTTCAACGTTATTGATAACCCAATTAGTTGAGTTTAGTATCTCGTTCCATTTGTTAGAATACCAGGGCAACGGACCGGCGTTAAGTGCGGACATCGTTAACTTAATCGGCTTTATCTCATCTAAAGAGAGTTGCTTGTCTTTATGCCCAATAGCATCTATACTTCGGTCATAAAATGGATACTTAAATATAGCGATAACGCTATCGGGTGAAACGTGTGTAACAATTCCGATATACATATTACTATCGGTTACATTGTTTCCTGGGTGTAATGTTTTTAAATCTATCATAGTGAGAAATTGTTTTTAGTTTGTATTTCTATTTTCCATTCAAAGTCGATGGGCGATAAATACCCAGGTAAAAACAATGGATGTTCCGGGTATCCATCTTTAGTAAGTCTAATACATTTTGCATGTGGAAACATTCTATTTACTTCTTTCATGCGCTTAATGTACTTTGGTTTTGCACCCCAGGCGAAAATAACATCGACATTATTACCCTTTAATTTTAGTTCGTTTAATGTCGCATCGTTAATAGGGCCTATTGGGTCTTTTACAGTATCCAGGTCTGCGGGATCACTTGTTACATACGCAAATAGATTAACAATGTAAATTCCAGAGTAACCCCATCTTTTTGCAAATGACATACAACGCCTAACAGTTGGATCGTTTTCTATTTCACCGGCAACAGATGGATTAAACATTATAAAAGCTGCCATTACTCCGAACATGTCTTTATCCCAAACTCTCCAAAGTGCATACCTGTATTTTTTGCATTTAGAAAACGAGGCTCCGGTAAGAGCTTCGTTTTCTTCAAACAATCCTAATTGTTGTGTTTGAGCATCCATATTAAAACCTCGTGTTTATTGGAGTGATTAACGGTGTTATCTCCTCGTTGATTTTTATATAATCGTCGGTAGATAGATTAATGAAATACAAAACGTCTTTTTGCTCACCATCTATTAAACATACTTGCTGTAATATGTACGGCGTTCTATCAAGTCCTTTTAACTCCGGGTTTATCTCCGGGTTTTTATCGTCGTCGTCAAACGCTCGGTTAGCTCTGGAAATATCACCGCCGTTTATCATTAATAACTCGCAGGTGGAACCATTCATTAGTGTGAATTTGCTGAATACGGGCCTGTTCATTTTGTTGCGATTTTTACTTTTTCAATTTTTAATCCCAGGTGAGTAATACCATATACTCCATAACCCTTTTCATTATACTTGCCTACACGGTTACGACGACCTACAATAAATCTACCGTAAGCGATAATAACGGGTCGGTCGTTAATCCAATGCAAAACCAGTTTATCAACTGTCATGCGTTTAGATGTTATCCTACCGGTTGCCTTTATAACGTCGCCAACGTTAAATGGTGAGTTATCCCGGATAAACCTGTCTATATGGGTTCTGTACTCCTGGTCTCTTTTTGCTTGGTAGTCTTTTACCATTTTTGCAAGCTCGTCTCTCTTGCGACGTAAGCTTAGTTCGCTCATTACATTCATAGTTTATTTATTTAAAATTTCACAATCGTTTATATTAATTTGTCTAAGTGATACCGCATTAAAACAGTATGGAGAAAGGCCGTAACGTATTACCTCCATCGTTTCACCTTCTAACACCGCATACCATTGGTTAGGGTTTTCAGGCTTTTTTATCCTTACTGTAAGTATTTTTTTATCTAAAAACTCCATTATAAAACGTCTTTTAAAAGTTCATTAATTTGATTATCTAATTCAGGATCGGGCTTAAACGAAAGCATAATATCATATATCATTCGTTCAGAGTAGAAGCATTCTTTGTAAGCGAGGATTTTAAAAATGTCGTCCTCCCTTCTCCGCTTTACGTTCGCCCAATAATTATAGCGGTCGTAAACGTGTTTGTGTCGTGCGTAAGTGAGTAGTTTAAAATAGGTCTTAGAGTCCATCTTTAGTCCATTCAATTATAGTGTTAGTTAAATCCCGTTTCGGTTTAAGTCCGAGTGATCGCAAGTGCGCCCAATATAAACTCAACTCCTCGGTTGGTAATTTCTTTTCGTAAGCCTTCGACCAATAGGATAGATACTTTGAGTTGGACCCTAGCGTAAGCCCTCTTATTTCGTTGATATACTTACAATAGTTGGATATACTTTTTACTTTACACCACCATTCGTTACACTCGAAGTAAGCTTTACACAATAGCTCGGTAACTTCAACATCCTTTATCATTCCCGACTCTGCTTTACTGGTTTTGTATTTTTGTCCCTGCTTGTACTCCATAAAGAACCGGCAGAAAATGGCAATTTTATTGTTAGATTTCTCCTTTATTTTTTGCATTAAATACAATCCGATGTCTTGCGTATCCCAATTAGCATTCGGATACATTTTTTTGATAATGTTTTTACACTCCTCAACGGAGTAACCGGTATCTAAGTCAGCAATAAACTCGTTAATGTTAGCCAGCTTCAAAATCTTACCGCTTACTAATACGGCTTTATGGTGTGACTTGCCTTTTAACTTCACATCGTAAATACGTCCTAAAACATATTTGTCTGGATTGTGTAAACGTAAGGTTGTGTAGAAGTCGGAGTCTAACTTGTTATTCCAATTGTAACTAAATTCTAATTCGGCGTGTGTCATGCTATGGCTCTATGTATTACGTCGTTTATGGTAATGAATAATGTTTTATCGTATGGGTTTTCGGCTTCACTCATAAACAATACTTTGCTTAGTGTAATAGCGTCGTGAGTTGGTAAGGTGATCGTAACGGATTTATCAAAGTACCCGTAAACATTTACATAACGTTTTAAAAGCTGTGTAGATAAGTGACTGCAAAAGGTGTAATAAAACTTATAATCTGCAATAACCTTAACGGCAATAAAACATCCAACCAACTTTAAATGGTTATGCAATATCATTAAATCCCGTTTCTGTATTTTAATTTTGATTTTTTCCGGCAGCATATTTATGTTTTTGCAATTGTTCAAACTGTGTAACAAGGGCCGGAAGTTCTGCGAGTGTATATTTATTTAATTCCTTGTGCAGGTATCCGTACTTTAATAACCACGCATTTAAACGGGACCAATCAATCTTACCTCCAGGAGTTTCCCATCCTAAATCGTGACAAATGGAAAGCACTTTTTTACGCTGCTTATCTGCCTTTTTAAAGGCTTCGTTTTCCTTGTTATTATTCAGTACATCCGCAACAGCCTGGAGATAATCAATAAGGCTTTGACATTCGTAAAAGTTCAAACCGGCGGAGCTTTCTACACGTCCGTTTGAGTATTGGATAACTAAATCTCTTTTATCGTCTTTATCCAACCCGCAAACATTTAGCAGGGCGTAAAGTCTTTTGTTTTGTGCCGTGTTCCGTGGTCTCATTATCTGATTATTTGCCAATTAAATTTTTGTTTACATACTGTACACTCATCGTACTCTATTCTACCTCTCCAACACCAATCTTCAACAAATACAAGTCGGTGCGCTCTCCCGGAGGTTCTACAATCCTCGTCTTTAGGTGGCTGGCTTGTGAATTTGTGGATAGAGTTTTTTAATATGTCTCGTGAGCATGTCGTGTTTTTCTGTGTATTTCCTTCTAAATCCATAGAGTTTTTCAAAGTTTTTTTGCCAATGAATAATCGTTGCGTGATCTACATTAAAAATCTTACCTAACAATGTTGGCCCTGCATCTTTCCCGTATCTGTCTTTTATAATTTCAGCCATTGACCATTTAATCTCCCTGTACTCCTCTTTTCTACTACCGGAGTAAATATCTTTTACATCTATCTCCATGTATAAACAGGCGTCCTCTATCATTCGGCGAGACTTCACTAAAATATCATCCTGCTTAGTGCTATTGGTTGGTATCTCCAAACGAACGATAGCACCTTTGCAGATTGAATTAACGGTCTCCTGACAAAGGCTAACAGCATCGAGCATGCCTTGCATTTCCTTGTTAGTTAATTCCATACTACTTTACTTTATCGTTCATGTATTCGATACAAGCGTCCCAGCCTTCATTAAATGCACCCCAGTTAGTCTCATTATCAACGACGCTTTTTTTATTCATGTAAGAGCGGTGCTTTGCGTGTATCCCTTCGATTGAGTTACGTTTCGGAAGTCTTATAGCTAAGTAGTTGTATCCAATTTGAAAACCAACGTAGCATAAAATACCGCCTAAAAGAGACATTGCTAAAGTGAAAATTAAATTGTGTGTCATAGTTTAAATTTTAGTATCCCGGTGCGGGGATCGAACCCGCATACGCCTTTCGGATTGTGCAACGACTTAGCGTATTCCTATTTCACCGGGTAAGTTTTTATACTGCGGGTACAGTTTCTTTTTTTAATTCGATGTAGAAAGTCTCCTCCTGAACAACCGTTATTCCGCATTCCTTCATGCATTCCATAACCTCTTTATTGTTCCTATCCGCAATCATTCTCTCTTTATCAATTTCTACCTTTGTTCTTAAGAACATTGGCATTATTTTTTTAACCAACACTTCTATACTTTTCCAGGTGTAACCTTTCGCTGGTTTTAGTTTATGTGTTCCAGTTCTGAAACCAATTAATCCGTGCGTAAGCTCCATGCTTTTTTTCTTGGTAAACAACGTCTCCTCGTTGGTCTCTGCATACACCTGGATAGCATTAAAGCAAGTGTCTCTCTTATCAATAAGCTTTTGCAATTCGTTCGCATGTTTTTTGCGAATGGCTGTTACTTCCTGGTCAATTTGTGCGTTGATCTCAACGATACGGGCGTCGGCTTTAGCATATTCGGCAAAGTGTGCTTCTACCTCCTCTATGCTTTTGGGCTGCATTACTTCTTTTTTTTGTCTCATTTTAATTGTTGTTTAAAAGGTTTTTAAATAGTTGAATTTTTACTTTATCGGTGTTGTGTTTGGTGCTATTGTTATTGTACTCATGTTTGCAAACGGGAGTACAAGTTGATTTGGATTATAAGGCGTTTGCATTGTCTCCGGTGTGTTTTCCCATTCGTTCCACCATTCGTCGTAATAGTCTTGCGCTTTATCCTCGCATTCACCGCACCAATTACACCGCATTAAAAAAACGTGTTCCGGTATCTCGTCGGTTTTTCTAAGAGAATAAACATTATTACATGTTTCGCAAATCATTTTTATACTTTCCATTGTATAGTTATTTTACGATTTCCTGCATTAGAGCTTTTGAAGGGTAAAGCTGGTCACGCTCTACATTGTGAATTGAGTAGAAGCGAGCTTGTATTGCGCTGCGTGTACTGAATGTGTTAAACTCTGCTTCTCTTTGAAGTTTTACAAGCAAAATATTATTGCGTCTGTACCATTGCTCTTTCCACCAATTCCAGGCAACCTCACTATGTAACATTTGCTGTCTGTACGGTTCATAGCTTTGTAGATTAGTAAAGTATTCTACACCTCTGTCGAAAATGAGTTGCGAGTGATCGTCTTTACTCATTCCTAAAGCTTCCAAAAGCTTATCCGTTAGCTCTATATATTTACTGTCCATACAATGAGTTTAAAAATTCTATACCGTGATATGCTTCCGCTCCTTGTTTCCAAACAACAAAAGGTTTACCGCCTCCATATCTACCAGCAGGAAAAGCGACAAAGCCTTCAACACGTATTTTTATGAACGCATCGAAACGAACTTTTTTTGCGGCCTTTCCGTCTGGCTGTTTACCGTCCGCATGTGATACGATAATGAATAAGGTTTTTGGAAAATCCTTTTTCAGTTGCACGTATTGTGCGTAAGTCATTCCCGTATATTGGAAGCTATCAATAACTACAATGCCGGGAGCCTTTTGTTTTTTGAGACGATCTCTCAACTCTGGTATTGACTCACTAATAAATATTACCCTCCCTTTACACTCCTGTATATTTGCACGGCTTACAGCCCTCGACATACTTTCCGAGTCTCCCTCCTCCAGGGAGTTGTAAGCCACTCTACTAAACTTTGAAAGGTATTTAACCAACTCCATTAGGAAGGCGGTTTTACCGTGGTTGCTTTCACCCCAAACCAACCAAGACCCGATAAGCTCTGGATTTCCGAAACTGTCTTTATATGGTCCCTCGAAGTTCATTAGATTGCGTTTTTTTGATATGAGTTGTTGTGCGGTTAATGCTCGTTTCATTAATTTTTTGTTGTTAGTACATCGAACGCCCGGCGCAATGATGCCCCGGTAGTCTTAATCATTTTTTGCACATCTATTTTACTATCGCAATTAGCCTGAATAACCAATGCAGCTTGTGTATTTCTCCAGTCGATAACCGCTTCTTTACCTTTTGGAGTAACGCGCTGGTAACGGCCTCCGAAGCGGCTAAATATTTCGGTGTAACCTACTTTTTTATTGCCGATGGATCGTTGTATTTTCTCCTCCAATCCTTCCGCACCAATCATAAACCAACTACACGCCCTTTCGGTAGCATTCCACAGAGCTTTAATTTCTAAAAATGCACTGTAATCCAAGTCTCCGGCCTCGTCAAGGATAACAGAGGGTTTGTCGATTGACTTAATGTAATAAACCAAATCTTGAAAAACATCGAAGTAGCGACCTGCACTATTTAACCCAAACTCTTTAGCGATAAAGCGTACTAATTTTTGTTTTGATTTCACTAAAGAGCAATCCACGTAAACGGTATTCTTAGTTGTCCTGGCGAAGTGCTTAGCGGTAAAGCTTTTTCCGGTATCTGCATCGTCGCAAAGAAGGCCGCTTGTTGCGTTTTTCTTACACGATAATAATTGACTATACAAATACAAATACATTGGAGTTTTAGCAACGTTCCATTGCACGTCGTTACGTAGTTCAACATTTAATCGACGAGCGATTGTCAACCAGGAGGCATCGGATACCACTTTGTCAGTATCACCATTTTTAATTCGGCTGTATTGTGCCGGGTTAATTCCTAAACTCGTTGCAAATTTTGCGTCGCTACCTTGAAATAAATTACGTGCATCCGGTAGAGCGGCTAATACTTTTGTTTTTACGATTGAGATTTCCATAGTTTGAATTTTAAATTTTAGTTTATGTCATTACTTAGTGATCCGTTTTTACCGGCATTGATCCAATACTCCTCGTCAAATTCCGGGATAAGTATTTCTCTATCCTCCTCGGTTTCATTGATTAGAATGGTATCCACGATCTCAACCTCCGCAGTTTCTACAATCTCGTTGATCTTATGAGGATCAATTACAACGATAGAGGCTAAATCGTCCTTGCGTGTTTTCGTTAGCTTATCAAAGCTGGATATATACTTCTGTTGATTTTTAAATGCTTCTTTATCCTCGTCGGTTTGCTCCACTTGTGCTGTGTTAAACAACTCCATTTTGGCACAACGGCATAAGAACACACCATTTTGATAAATGAAAACTTCGGAGATAGTGCCGTCGGCGTCTGGTAAATAGTAAGCATCTACCTCGTAGTTATTCGGTAACAATCTGCGTAGTACGTCAACCGTTGGCAAAGCATACTTCGCATGTTGAACCGTTACGTATTGGTTGCGGCGGATGGAAGTTTCTGTTTTCTCTCCGATGGATTTACAGATACGCACTAACTCCGGTTTTTCTAGGTTTGGATTAAGATTATTACAAAGGACCTCCCAACGTGTTAAACCTGCATACTTTTTTTGGTTAGGATGCAAACTGTTATTGTATTTTTTAATGTCCTCGAAGTCGTCGCCTACCAATCTATCGTAAGAGTATGTAGTTTCTTTAAACTCGTCGTTTACTTTTCCTACATCCACTCTGTAAGCTTCGCTCTTAGCCCACCAACGGCCAATACCTTTATGATTTTTCTTTTCTACTCCGTACTTTTTTGCTTTGTTTAAATGCTCTGCGTGTTTTTCCTGTGAGTTACCAGGAGCGCAAATACGAACGAATGGGAAAAGGTCGCCTAACTCGTCAAAGAATTTATTTACCAAGTGGTTTTCTACCTCAACCTCCGCAGGCATACCCCAGCCTTGCGAGTTTATCAAACGGAACATATTTTGCATACAATCCAAAAACAACTCCTCGTCTTTGTATCGGCTATGTGAGTAACCAATGATTGCACCGCTCGTTACATCGTAAGCGTAATACGCTTTAACTCTCTTACCGTCGTTTATTTTACGTGGTAAATCCCGGTCGTCCATTGAGATTTTAGAGAAACTGTAATTCGGTGCTTTACGGTGCGCATGCGGACGGTGCATGTTATTGTACTGGAATTGTCCGTTACGCTTACGATCTACAACCGCTCTATTTTCCGGTTGGTTTAAGTAGTTCCAAACGGTTGAGCGTGCAATCTCAATAGGGTATCCAGCTTTTTTGTAATTCTCTGGATCGAAAACCTCACCGGTCTTTTGATCGACCGGCTGTATTTTTCCATTTAGAAACATGGTGTACATTTCGTGAACCTCGCAACCAAAAGGTTTATTCGGCATGGTGTACAAACTCATTAATAAACGCTCGATGTCTTCATTAACCTTGCGGCGGTTTTGATTGCAATACTTACCAGAGATAAGACCGGCATAACCCTCGTTTACATACTTATCAAATTGACGTTGTAGTATTCTTTGATTGGCAGAAAGCGTATGTCCGTTAACCTTTTGGATTTTTTCGATTGCAGACGTTGCATACTTCCAAAAAAACCTCATTGATCCGTTACGTGCGCTACGTGCTGCCTTTTGATTGATGTAAATGGTTTTAATTACATTCAGCGTTGAAGCGTTTACCACGTATTCTCTTTGCGCTGGTTCCGGTAAATTCCTACCGTCGGAAAGTGTGTACTCTTGATAGAATGTAACGGCTTTATCGTCGGTCTTTAAAAGGTCCTGAAACGGGCTTGAATTAGCACCTTCAACAGGATCACCAAACTTTTGTTTTATTAAAATTTGATATTTCGGCGGAACGGTCTCAAATTCCATGAGAGAAACCCTACCATTACCGCCTTTTTGGAGGAGTTTGGAACCACGTTTTACCCATTTATCCCAAAGGTCTTTACTAATTAGTCCAGACTGGTTGTTATTAGAAATAATAACAGCCGATCCACGGACACAAAGAGTATCATTGAAATATTCGTAAACAGCCGATAGTAACATAAATCGTTAGGCGTTTTGTTTTTTGGCTTTTAATTCGGTTTCTATTTCCAGGATCATTAGGTCCCGTTTAGATATTAATTTGGCCGCAACCTCAACAACCATCTTGCCTTTACCCTTTCCATGTTCTCTCCGACCCGATAAAACCATGTTAACATAAGTGGTACTACATCCTACCAAAGCCGATATAGTTTCCTGGTCTCCGTGCTTCAGTTCCTTGTTGATTTTTTGCAATAGCTTCATAAAACTTTTTACTTTTGTTACAGAATGACTGTACAAACAAACACAGGATTTCTGTATTATGCAAATAATTTTACAGAAATTCTGTGATTTTTTTAAGATGAGCTATGAAAGAAGTAACCGACATACACAAAAGATGGGTTGAAGCTGTGGAGCATGTATTGGCTAAGGAATTGGCTACCAGCAAGAAACAGTTAGCCGAAGATTTGACAATGACTCAGCAATCCCTTACAGAAATTCTGGGGTTCAGGATGGGGGTTAGCCCGGATTTGATCCTTCGACTGAATTTAGCTTATAATGTTAGCTTTGATTTTGTATTTAAAAATGTGAAACCTATTATTCAGGTGCGGGACCTTTCCATAAAGAAGTCGAACCAAAACACAGCTATTCCAATTACTGATATAAAGGTTGCGGCAGGCGGCGGTTACATGAACCCACAGTTTTATGAGAAAAACGAATTTTTAGAACTCCCTAAGCACTTAGTGAAAACCGGTTCTACGTACCTTTCATTAAAAATAAAGGGAGATAGCATGGCTCCAACCTACCAGGACGGTAGTTATGCAATAAGTAGACTCTTAGATAAGAGCGAATGGGAGGATATGAGGGACGGACGGGTATATGTAGTAGTAGATACGGACGGAAAAGGCTATATAAAGAGAGTGAAAAATCGTTTAAGTCAGGGTTTTATTGTCTGTATGAGTGATAACCCAGACAAAGCCAGCCACCCCAACTTTAATGTTGATTTAGAGGATATTGTAAGTATATGGTACGTAGAATGGTATTTATCCCCAAAATTCCCGAATATCCACGACCAATACTACTCCAGACTCCAAAGAATAGAGGATATGTTAGAAAAACACGACATTTTATTGAATAGCTATACCAAAAGTTAACACACCCTCCCATTTTTTACAGCTTAAATCGTAATATCTATTGACTATCAGCTACTTATATATTGATTACGGGGCTAAAAATGCGTATTAAAGGGGGGTAAATCCATATAAAAAGAGGCGAAAATCAGTAATAAAGGGTACTAATACGGACCTAAAACACCTTTTTTGTCCGCCCAACTGTCCGCCCAACTGTCCGCCCAACTCGCTTTTTTGTATAAAATAGCCCTTTTTGAGGGGTATGTACAAAACACCTGCAAAAAAGGTCTTTAAGCGGCTTTGAAACACCTATGTATATTGACTTAAACGGTATTTAGAATTATACTAAAATTAAAGCTTAAAGGGGGTAAAAGGGGGTATCGGTTAAAGGGTAATTAAAGCAAAATTGTACTTTTGGAAGTGGACACCATTTTTGCCATTTTCTCTCTTTATATAGATTTAATAAGGGTTTTAGCCATTTTTGCCATTTTATATTCTGTACTTTTGGTATTGACCCCTATACCAGGCCATAGGTTCTGTTTCGGTGCGGATGTTTTTATTGAACCTCGAATCCAAAGAAAAAGCACGATGTGCAGGAACAAATATCATTAAGAACGAGACAAGGCTCACAAAATAATAGTGGTTAAGATAATTTGATTTATCAATCAATTCAACATAGGTAAAACTCAGGAAAAAAGCGGTGATCGAAAACCTGTAACCCAAACCAATGATTATTAAAATACAGGATACTGTCATAATCCCGAAAAGAATATAAATTCC
>Ga0307411_10000051_pt1 | contig 35204 bp, 67 predicted proteins | sample DK1Ometagenome_2_FD_203712 | JGI IMG/M metagenome (GOLD analysis project Ga0307411, IMG submission 203712) | Maize rhizosphere microbial communities from greenhouse at UC Davis, California, United States - DK15-O-1 | ecosystem: Host-associated > Plants > Roots > Rhizosphere > Soil | place: USA...
ATCACCGCCCCGTAGGGGTGAAGACTCGTGGTTGCCGGGGGTGGGTGCATGCCCCCGGCAACGATCTTGTCAGCTGTCGTTCGCGTGGGATTCTTGCTGGTCCACCTGGGCCCCGCTGATGAGCAGCGCCTCGGTGACACGCAGGTGATATGCGGTGTGGTCGGCCTTGTACGCCAGCCTTTCGGCGCTCCGGAGCATCCACCACGCCAGCAGCAGGAACACGACCACGAAGGCGCCCAGTTCGGGTGCGCCATTGAGTGCCCACCCGGTGAACAGGCACACCAAGACGCCGTCGGAGGCGGCGCAGGCGCGTGCGAGCCACTTCGCTTGGCGCTGGTGCCGCAGCTTCTTCTTGATGTTGGCAATGAGATCCGGCAAGGGGGGCGCGTCGGGGTTGGACATGCAGGTGGCGCACATCAGACGGAGGCTCCCTCGGTGCCGATGCGCTTCCAGTCGTGGGCCCACGGGTCGGTGCGCCGGTACCTGCCGGGCTGGAACTGGCCGGTGCGCAGCACGACGTCAAGGGCTTTGAACGTCTCCTCGTGGACGCGCAGGAACCGCTCCTCGTTCGCCTGCTCGTACGCGCCGACGGCCTCGTCATCCCCGTCTGGGATGGCGTTGAAGCCCTCGGGGTCCAGGATTGCGGCGATGTCGTGGAAGACCCAGCTGGAGCCGTAGGGCATCTTCACATCGGCGCCGACGGCGCCCTTGTAGGCGTCCTCCCAGCGCAGGTTCAGGTGGCCCAGGAGCTTCAGGTGGTCCTCGGTGAGGATGAACGTGTCGTCCATGACGGTCTCCTTCAGTTGGTCGACGGCTTCGATGAGACGGCAGGCCGAGACGCCCCGCTCATCCCAGTGCATGGCAAGCGACCACGGCCCGATGTGCGGCCAGCGGCGGCGGTAGCGGCGTTCGTACCAGTGGCGCAGTTCCCGGATGGGCTTGGCGATCTTCCACCAGTACCAGTCGAACTGGTACCACTCGTTGATCGGCTTCTGCCACCAGCGTTCGGGGCCGAGGAGCGGCTTACCGGGGTGCTCGACGCGGGTCACGGTGCCGTTCTCGATGATCCACTCCGCGCCGACGGCGCCGGAGCGGATGTGCTCGTTGAGGTAGTCGCCCGCCAGCAGCTGCGAGCGCAGCCGCAGGAACGGAAAGGCAGCGGCGATGTCGCGCCAGTCGGCTTCGACCTGCTCGATGCCGGTCCATTTCGAACTTTCGGTGTAGCGGGCCCGGATGCGGCCCGACCAATCGAGCCAGCCGGTGCCGCGCCGGTAGGACATGATCGGGGTGTTGTCGAGCGCGTAGAGCTTGAGCGCGCCGATGCCGTCTCCGAACGCATCGGTGAGGTCGTGCATGTACTCGTAGTCCCAGTCGACGACGCCGTTGGGGTACTCCCGCAGGGACGCGTCGAGCTTGTCGGCGAGGCCGAGAATGTGGATGACCATCTCGTTCCAGGCGTCGTCGTTGCTGGTGAGCATGTACCAGCGGCCCGTGCGGAGCATGACCTCGTTGGTCTGCTCCCGGGTGAGGGGGTCGCCGACGGCGACGACGGTGGGGTACTTCCCCAGGTTCACCACCGGCGCCTGCGCCGGGTTGAGGGTGCGTGGTGGCAGGTGCAGCGCCTCTCGGATCAGAGCGCCGAGTGCGGCGTCGCCGGGCTCGGCGCTGCGTTCGAGAACGTCAAGGTCGGACGGCTCCGGGGGGTCTTCCACGGCGCTCACGAGAGGTCCAGATGGGTGATGTCCCGGGCCTGGACGTGGGTGCCGACGTCCCCGTGGATGTCGTTCTGGAACGTGACGCTTGAGGGTCGCTCCCGGCCGGTGAGGATGCGGGATTGGTTGATGGTGTCGCAGATGTACGCGGCTAGGGCGGCGGTGTCGACCTGGCCGATAGGTTCGCTGCGGCCGTCGGGCCATTCGATGTAGAGGTTGCGGGGGATCTTCTTGCCGGTGCGCATGGTCCAGTCCCCCTCGGGGAGTGGGCGAGTGCGCCATTCGCTGTAGCTGTCGGCGGGGTGGGCTTGGGTCATGATGTCTCCTTAGTAGCCTTCGATGGCCTTGCGGGCGTCGCCGGGCAGGTACTCGCTGCCGGAGGATTCGACGAGGTAGACGACGGTGGTCGTCTCGTCGCCGCCGTCCTCCTCGTCGCCCTCGGCGTCGTCGGACTCGGGCCCGACAGCGACGACCTCACGAATCCCGTAGGACATCTTGGACCGGTGGCCCAAGGAGGCGATGAGGACTTCGGCGTCGTCGCCGTGCTCTTCCGCCAGATCCTGAAGGGTAGCGATGAGATCACCAAGGGTGTTCATGTGTTGCCTTTCGTGAAGAGGTTATTCTTTCATGATGGGCCGACGGATATTGATCACCGGTGGCCGCAATGAGACGGACTTCGAGTTGGTCGAGCGGTCACTGCTGGACGCTGCTGCGCAGCTGTCGAACATCGTGCCGGGACCGATCACGCTCATCCACGGCGGCTGCCGCTGGCGCATGCCCAACGGCGAGATCGACCCGACTCGTTCGGTCGACCAGCTGGCGCACCAGTTCGCGGAGAACATGGGGTGGCTGACCGACCCGCACCCGGTCTCCCGGCAGGAGTACCGGCGCAAGGGCAAGCAGGCGTTCTATGACCGCAACCAGCGGATGGTCGACCTGCGGCCGGACATCTGTGTGGTGCTGCCGGGCGGCGGCGGCACGGCCGACTGCGCCCGCCGCGCTGAGGCGGCCGGTATTCCGCTGCTGCGGGCTGCCGTGCTGGTGTGAGGACTACGAAGGAACTATGAAGGACGTGTGCCCCGCCAGGGAATCGAACCCCGGACCCGCTACTTAAAAGGAAGCTGCTCTACCACTGAGCTAGCGGGGCGCCCGGCCGAAGCCGATGATTCAATATTGAACTACTCGTTGTGCTCGGGATCGATGGCGTCGGCGGCGGCAGCCAGCGCCGTCAGTGCCCGCTGGCTGATTTCGGGGTCGACGCCGAGGTCCCCGAAGAGTCCTTCGATCGCGCCGACGGCGATGTCCAGGGCCGTGAGTGCCATCTTAACCTGGCCTTCGGGGTGGTAGTCGCTGACGACGGCACCCCACGCCTCTTCGATGCCTTCGGCGAGGTCGAGTTCGTTGTTGTAGTCGACGGCCAGGGCGCACACCTTGTAGATGACGTTGGCGAACTGGCCGGAGACCTCGACCACGTCGTCCGGGTCGCCGATCTCGTAGAGGAACAGGTGGCTGGGCCGGTCGTCGGCGAGGGTGTGCTGGGCCATGGCGAGCCGGTGCAGGACGAAGCGGTCCTCGTTCCAGGCCTCCATGATGGACCGGTCGACGAGGGTGACCGCGTCCTCCTCGCGGGTCAGGTTGTCGAAGGTCTCGGCGAAGTCGTCGCTGTAGGCGTCGGCTGAGATGACGTAGTGGCACGGTTCGTCGCGGCGGGGGCGCGCGGCGGCCAGCACCTCGGGGGCGAGCTCGGCGGTGAGGGCGTTCTCGGTGTCGGCGTAGAAGTGGATGACCACTTCCTTGACGCCGTTCTGCGGATTCGTGGGGTGGTTGTAGGCGACGTACTCGTCCTTGTATCCGGTGAGGGTCCCGGTCGACCAGTGGGTGGCGGACAGGCCGATCTTCTTCAGATTGTGGTGGTCGATTCGGGCGTTGACGAAGGACGCGGCGTTGGGCGTGATCATGGTAGGTTCAGTAGGCCTTTCTTTGTCGGCGGCCCCGGGTGGTGCACCACCCGGGGCCTTCGTTTACTTCAGGGGCTGGCGGCAGAACACGCAGTTCGGCCCCGGCTCTAGTGCGTCGTCGGGGGTGTGGGCGAACGTGGTCCCGCACTCCTTGACGTCGGCGCGGTCCTCGTGCTCGGCCAGGTGATCGTAGATCCCGGCCTCGTAGCCGTCGACATGCCGCGCGTCCGCGCTTCGAGGGCTGAGCCGGTGGGCACCGTTGTCGTGGTGCAGCATGTCGCCTCGGGGCCGCGTGAGCTTCTTACGAATCTGCGTCATCGGGCATCCTCGGTCCGTGCTCGTTCAGATGGGCCAGCGCGAGGTCGCGGTGGGCGTCGGTCACCGGCGGCCATGTCGTGGTGCCGGGCTCGACGAGTTCCCAACGGGTCTCGCCCTTCTTCTCTGCGGGGAAGATGGTGTAGCTGATCCGGGCCAAGTCGCTGAAGATGAGGTACCCGTAGGCGTCCCCTTCGGCGTCGCTGCGGTTGTCGATCGAAGTGATCCTCATACTGCTCCTTACTGGTCGGTGTCGGTGTCGGTGGTCGTGGGGCGACCGCGCCGGGGGCGGGGGCGCCGTGGGCGCGGCCAGCGGCGCCGGGGCGGCGCGTAGTGGGCGGCGACGATGTCGACGATCTGGTCCACCAAGGCCTCGGGCAGTCCCGACAGGCGCACGTGCATGTGGGTGTCGTTCTTGTCGTAGCCGATGCTGCCCTCCAGGACCGGGGTGCTGCCTCGGGGGCGGCGCGTGCGGTACCGGGGGTCCAAGCTGGCGTAGTTCTCGTAGGACTGCGTGCCGTAGCTGCTGGCGTTCCAGCGCAGGAGCCGGGCGATGGAGGAGATCCGTCTCCGGCGTTCCTCGTTGCGGACCTTGCGTTTGGCCTGCTGGACGGCGTTGGTTCGCCGGGCGAGTTCGTTGCGCCGCCGCGTTGCGGGGATGACGTTCGCGTTCAGGTGCGCGGCGATCTGCGAGGGGAGCGTGAAGACGCTCATGCCGTCGGTGTGCAGGCGCTCGCGCGGTCGGCCGGTGGGCGTGTAGGTGCCGATGTAGAACCAGTGCGGGTTGTACTCCAGGCTCTCGTACAGGGAGCGGTAGGGGGTGAGGAGGATCTTCATGCCGTCGGGCCCCAGGAGGATGGCGTCGTGGGCGGCCATGAGGCGCGCACTCCAGTCCTCCCCCAGGTAGGGCAGGAGGCGGTCGGCGAGGATGAACAGCGGGTCGTGGTTCTCGTCGAGCTCGTCGATGGTGAGCGGCCGGTCGTCCGGAACGGTGTCTGGAGTGGACATCACTTGCCTTTCTGGTCGGGGTCGAGCTGGCGGATGACCTGCTCGATGGCCTCGGGACGTTCGCGCAGGTAGGTGACGACGCGGTAGCCCACCCCCACGTGGCTGTCGAACTTGAAGATGTACTCGCCGAACAGGTGCCGGTGGATCGGGCCGATGCGGTCGATGGAGTAGCCGTGCTGGTGCATCAGCAGGAGCGCGCGCCGCAGGCGCTTAGGCCAGCGCTTCCACCGCTGGGGGTCTGCGTGCTGGTTGCGGATGACGGCCTCGACGATGGTGTCCAGGGGGTCGACGACGACGTTGCACAGGGAGACCGTGATGGACTGCTTGCCGTGTTCGAAAAGGAACTGGCCGAAGATCTGCTTGTTCTGCTGCGGGCGGCTGACGGTGAAGTAGAAGCGCGGGGTCTCGTGGCCGAGGTCGCGGTGCTCTTTGACGTGCCAGTCGTAGCCCAGCTGCGCGGCGAGCGCGTCGGCCCGCTCGCGCAGGCGGGCGGTGTCGGCGCGGTCCTGTTCGGCTTGGGTGTTGACCTGGGCCAGGACGGTGCGGTAGCCGGGGAGCAGGTCCGCTTCGATCTGCGCGGCGATCACCGAGGGTGCGGTGTCGAGGGGAAGGTCGATGCCGCTCCAGGGGAAGAGCCCGTACTCATCGGGAAGGTCTGCGGGGCGGCGTCCTCGGATGACGGCTTCCCAGAAGCCGCGCCGGTCGGAGGCGTAGACGACCAGGGCCTCACCGGCGGGGCCGGTGAGGAGGGCGCGGACGCCGCCCTCCTCTTCATGGCCGACGGTCCATTCGCCGGTGAGGTGGGGGGCGATCTTGCGGGCCACCAGGCCGTTGGGGTTGGAGAACTGGTGGAGGTCGACGGCGGTCAGGGGCCGGTCGTCGACAGTGGTGGGGTCCTGGGACATGGAGGGTCCTTTCTGGGGAGTGGGTGTGAGTGGTGCTCGCAGTCTAGTCGAGTAGCGTCTGCCGCCAGTTCCTGCCAACAAATGCACTTATGTCCGAATTGACGGTATTATGGGGGTATGAGTAGTTGGAGGGTGGCGGCAAGCCTTGAGGTACTGAGGGCCGAACTCAACCATCTCGCCCCCACGCGCTCCACCCGATCCGACGGCGCCATCGGCGACAAAGCCCATCGCGGCACCGCCTCGGACCACAACCCCAACGACGAGAGCGTGGTCTGCGCCCGCGACTTCACACACGACCCGGCGGCCGGGGCGGACATGCACCGCATCTCCCGCCGCATCGTCGCCGTGCTCCCACCGGCGCTCAAGTACGTCATCTGGAACAAGCAGATCTGGAGCCGGGCGCGCGCCAAAGAAGGCTGGCGCCGCTACACCGGCTCGAACCCCCACACCAAACACATGCACGTCTCGGTCGGGCGGGGCCCGGACGGGGACTCGTCCGGGCCCTACGACGACGTCAGCCCCTGGGGACTGCTCGCCTCCGGCGGCACAGCGCCGAAGCCGACACTGCCCCCCGGCACCGACTCGATCGAGGAGATCCTCATGGCTCTGCCGACCATCGCGGGCAACAACGCACCCCGCGCCGACAAGCGCCGCGCCCAAGCCCTGCTGGCCGCCAACGGATTCCCGCCAGCGAACAGCTTTAACAACCGGGGCGAACCCGACGGCGAATGGGGGCCCGGCTCAGTGGCCGCGCTCAAACGCTTCCAAGCCGCACGTAATGTCCCCGGCTCGGTCAAGGCCAACGGCGAAGGCGACGGCGTCCTCGGACGCCGCACTTGGGCCGCACTCCTGGGCGACTAAGCCGCGCTGGCCGACGCCGACGGCGCGATCGACGGCGACATGGACGGCACGTCCGAAGGGGACGGCGACGTCGACGGGGAGGGCGAGGGCGTCAGCCACGGCGTGTGCGTGGCGAGGGCGTCCATGTCCTCGATGTACACGTCGCCGACGGCCAGGCCCTTGAAGACCTCCTCGGTGGTGCACTCCTCGAACGTCTCGCCCTCGGGGGTCTTGACGTCGACCTCGTAGCACTCCTCTTCCTCGATAGTGTCGCAGTCCCACTTGTCGTACTTCTGGGTGCGGGAGTTGTACTCGTAGCCGCACTCCTCGTGCGACTCGGCCGGTTCGTACTCCAGCTCGGTGACGGTGCCGGAGCGGGGCTTGTACTCCCAGTCGGCGGCGCTGCACGCGGCGCCGAGAGCGAGGACGGCGGCTCCGGCCGCCGCGATCAGGACAGGTTGTTTCATTCGGTGGGTTCCTTCCATCTGCTGGTGGGGACACCGCTGGCCCAGGCGACGAGGTCGTCCAGGCTCGCGGAGGCGAGGTGATCGTAGCCGGGCAGCTCCATGAACATCACCCGGTCAGATTGGGACGGGTCGGTGTTGACGGCGGCCTGGAGATGCACGTAGGACCCGCGCTTCTCCATGTCGAACAGCAGCAGCGCGAGGCCCTTACCGCCGCCGAGGGCCTGGCCGTGCCAGCGGCCGGTCGAGTCGGCGTCGACGAGCATCATCGTGCACTGGCACTCGGTGATCAGGCGCTTCTTGCGATCCTCCCGCGTCAGGGTGTCGTTGGCGTGGTCGGCGAGGACGTACAGGTAGCCGTCGCAGCCGTCACCGTGGTCGGTCTTGGTGTCGAAGACGCTCACCGATTTGATGACGCCTTCGTGCCAGCGGTCGTCGTCCCACAGGCGGAACAGCACCTCCTGCTGGAGCGCGAATTGGTTGGGGTGAATGGGGGAAGCCATGATCTCTCGTACTTCTTTCGTAGTCGGTTGCGGGCATGCTACTGGGGGCGCCCCCGCAGGAACGCCCCCGGTAGTACAGGTTCAGGCGAAGTGGTTGATGAGGGCGGCGACCGCGTTGCGGAAGCGGACGACGGTGCGCCCGTCCCCGATGCGGCCGGGCGTGAGGCAGGCCTTTGCAGCGTTGGTCACCGCAGCGATGCGGTCGATCCCTCGGGGGTCGTCGCGGCAAGCGGCGAAGAGCTTGGACCGCAGCCGTTCGTACTCTTTCTGGTCCACTGGGGACAGGGCGACGTTGACCGCGCAGACCCGGGCGGCGAAGGCCCGGACGTCGTCGGGGGTGACCGTTTCGATCGTGCTCATGGACGTGCTCCTGCATCAGCGGCCGGAAGCCGCGACCCTAACTTGACGTGTGTTCATAGTTACACACTCGCCGTAGGGTTCTCCTTCAGGGAGGCCAGCCGGGCTGCGATGTCCTGCTCGGTGTCGGCCGGGTTCACCACGAGGGCGCCCCCCTGCTCGGCGGCCTCACGTGCCGTCGGCGCGAGGCGCCCGTCGGGGAAGGCCGGGGCCATTTCCCACTTGCCCAGCCAACGGCCGGGCTTGGCGAACACCTCCCACACCAAGGGCGGTCGCTTCTCGGCCGCCAGGAGACGGCTCTCCTTCGCCGCCTCCTGCTGGTGCGCGATAGGCCAGCCCTTGGCCTTCAGCCGCTCGGCCGCATCGTGCCCGGCGGCGGCCTCGGCCTCCTCCCAGATCTGCTGGCTGGCCGCGTGCACCGCCTGGGCGCACGCCTCAATGGTCTTGGCCTGTACATCGGTCGACATGTTCACTCCTTCCAACGACGACCGCGCCGGGGCAACCCCCGGCGCGGTCTACAATGTGGTGTCAGGGCAGCATCTCACCGCTGCCTTTCTCGCGTCGTTCATCCGGCGCTTCGGGCGCCCCGCTCTGCGTGGAGGGGCGCCCGTTCTACCGGCTCACCAGCCCCGGTGCGCGGCGCTGACCGCGCCGACCGCCGGGCCCAGGTGATGTTCCGCTTCAGCTCGGTCCCGGCGGCCCTGTTGGCGTACTTCGAGCAGCGCTCGGTGTCCACCGCCAGCGCCACCAGGCGGTGTGCCTCGTTGCGGATCTGGTCGTATGTGCCTTCGGCCAGTTCGATCTCGGCGCCGATCCATCCAACGGCGTCGATGAGGCGGGCGCGGTCAGCGTAGAGCGTGAACTCGATGCTGAACGACACCCCTCCCATCATGCGCACCACGTGGACGTGCGTGCTCAACGGCTGCTCCCGACGAGCGCCACGGCCTCCTTCCACGAGGCTCCGGCCTCGATGCTGGCCGTGACCTCGTCGACGCGGCCGGAGTTGACCACGTCCCAGACGTCATCGGGGACCTGTCCGGTCCACCATTCGTCCTGGTCGTAGACGCCGGTCGCCCAGCAGGCGAGCCGCACGACGTCAGCGTCCTCGACGATGGTCTCGTCCTCGTCGCGCCACTGCGGTGAGTACATCGTTCCTCCTTTCACTTGCCCGGGTACGAACAAGGCCGCCGCGACAATGTCGCGGCGGCCTCTCCCCCGTACTCCCCGAACCATGCCTGAACGGCTCAGGGAAGACTTCTCCATCCATGCCTCAACATACTAGGCATAACGGTCATTATGGTTCTCGGGTAGACAAATGGGGCAGAGGAATCCTCTGCCCCATTGGCGTGCCCTACCAGGCGGGCACTGCGGTGCGCGGGGGCGCCGTCCCGCCGTGCAACGGGAGGGCGTCTCGCCCGCGAGTTCTGTCCCCACTAAGAACTTGAACACCGCTCGTATCAACCTATCACAGTTACTTCTGCTGCACGCCAAGCGAAGCCGCGACGAACCTCGCCTCCTGCGGGGTGACCATGACGTGCCCGATGACGCTCGCGCGCAGCTGCCACAGCCGCGTCTTGCCGACCAGGCGGTAGTCCGATTCGAGCACGGACAGCACCTCTCCCTCTTTGAGGGGGGACACCATCCGGTCGTCGCCCAGCTGCACCGACCACACCCCCCGCTCACCGATGGTGATGGACATGCCGCCCTCGAACGAGCTGCCGCGCTCGGCGATGACGACCCGGCTCGACACCCCCGCTACCTTGCCCGCGCAGAACGCGGTGGCGTGGGTGAGGGTGCGCCAGGTCAGGATGTCGTGCAGGCCGATCTCGTCGCCGGTGCCGAGGTCGGCCTTGACGGCGAAGATGCGGGCAGTGGGGTTGGCTTTCTTGGTGACCACAGTGCTCCTTGCGATGTCGGGTTATCGGGATGCCCGTGAACAGGACCGGTGGGGGATCGGCCTCAGTGTAGAGGCCGCCCCGTTTCCTGTCGCGAGCCGATCACAGCTGATACGCTGCGAGGGCATGAACCTCCATAGCGGCCCGGCATCGCCGGGCCGCACCCCCTTTTAGGCGTTCACCACCGGCCCGAGACCTGCGCCTCGGGACGATGGTCAGCGCCCCTGCCGTTCCATCCGGGCCATGTGCCGCTTGATCGCCAGCTGCCGCTTCGCCTCCCGGCGCGGCTCGGCGTCCTCAAACTGGCGCCCCATCCACTGGCGCCACATTTCACCCCATCGGGCTCTGTTCTCACCAGCGCGGGTCAAGCCGCCGATCACGATGTACAGCATCGCGACGATGGCGACGACCGTGCCGACAGCGATGCCGCCGACCACGAATCCCACCCAGTACATGCTCTTCACCTCCTTCCGGGCATGCGAAAGCCCCCGCACGGTTCCGTGCGGGGGCTTGTCCTACGTGCTGTTAACGGCGTGCGAACGCCGCTCCGGCCGCGCCGGAGATCATGAGGTAGAGGCCGACCATCATCGGGCCCAGCCACAGCCAGACCACGATGAGGGCCATCCACCACGCCGCCCAAGCGGCCCACTTCAGACGCGCTCGGGAACGTCCGGCCGCGTCTGGTACGTCGCCTCGTACTGCATCAGCGCCGTCGCCAACGTGATGTTCGCGAGCGCGATCTGCGCGTCCTCGGCGGGGTCGCCGTCGGAGCCTTCCTTCGCGATGCGATCGAGGATGACTTCGGCTCGCCTCAGGAGTTCGTCCACTCGGTTCTTCCACAGGTACTTCATGCTTCACCTTTCCAGATAAGCAGCGTCAACGCGAATGCGCCCGCCAGAGAGACCAAGCCCACGGCCACAATGAATCCCCAGTGGAGATCCCGTCCCATCATGGGCTCGTCGAGGTAGTTCACCGCCAGCGCCGCGACCCCGGCGAACACACCGGAGCCGACGCCGCGTGCCTTGTCGTCCACTAGTACCGGCCCCAGTCCAGGAAGAATTCGCTAATGGCGTCGATCAACTCCCAGATGTAGGGCCAGTACCAGAGCAGGACCGAGACGCCGGTGCCGATGAGCGCCGACCATCCCCACGCCAACGGGTAGCCGATGGCGCCGAACACCCAGTGGGTGAGCCAGGTCAGGACGAGGGCCGTAACGACCGCGCCCCAGAAGCGGGCCCACTCGTTCACTTGCGGGCCCCGTCCTTCTCGACGTAGGCCGGGCGGACGATGCAGAAGACCCGGCCGTCCTCGGCCTCGACCCACATGTACCGCTCCTCCTCGTGCTCGGACCCGCCGATGTTCGCGCCGACCTGCTGAATGTCTTCGTCGTGCATGCACGCGAGCGGGTCCTGAATGAGACCCGGGTAGTGGTCTTCGAGGTAGTCATGGCCGATCTCGTACCAGCCGGTGTACTCCACGCACCGGGCCGCGAACATCGCGGCCATGTTCTTCGCGGAGTAGTCGCGCTCGTCGATGTCGAAACGGTGCTTGGGCTCGGCGACGTAGGCGAAGAGCGCATCGATCTGGGGCGTGTCGTCGATGAGCTCGACCCAGGTGCCGTCGCTCCCTTGGTATCCGGCCAACTCCCCGCGCATCTCCTCGGCGGTGTCGATGCCGGGGTTGGCCCAGTCGAACCCGGACCACACGGGGTGGCCCTCCTCGTTCATCTTCGGTGCGTCGTCGTCGTAGTACTCGTTCATGCTTGTCCTTCCTCAAGGGTCTCGGTTGTGGGCGGCGTCGCGGATTCGATGGCGAGCGCACCGGCGGCCATCACGACCCGCTCCAGACCGTGCGCCAGGTGCCCGGCGCGGGAGTAGGCGTCGACGATCAGGTGCGAGTGCCCGCAGCCAGGGATTGCCGAGCAGCCGGGCACGCACGTCCCCTCGGGGTAGTCGACCTCGCGCTGGTCGCAGAAGTCCAGGACCATGTTGGACCAGTCACCGCTGCGCCCTTCGAGCGCGAGCGCGGTGATGACCATGTCCGGGTAGGGAAACGCGAACAGGTAGTAGGTGTTCGGGGCGCCCAGGCCCGACCGCACCAGCTTCCGCGACGCCTCCCACAGTTCGTGGTCAACGTGGTGAGCGCCGTAGGACAGGTGCGCCAGGAACCGCTCTTCCGGTTCGACCCGGGGCGTGACATCCCGGTGCTTCTCCTGTTCCTCGTACACGGTCCCGGCAATGTCGACCAGGTCGGACAGGAACAGCGGCTTGATCTCTTCAGTGGTCACATGGGAGTCCTTTCTCTCGGGGGCAGAACCATCACCGCGCGGGCCCGGCATGACCGGGCCCCACGGTGAACGTTCAGAACGTCCAGTCTGCTGCTTTTGCGGTCTCCAAGTTGAACTCTCGGTGCTCGCCCAACCGCGACACGTACGCTGTGGACGAATTCCCTCTCTTCACGATGACCAGGTAGGTGCCCGCAGGCCAGTCGGTGCCGTTGGCGACGGCCCCCATGCCGGTCAATGCCGCTTCATACCATCCTTCCATCCGCCTGGTCGTCCGCTCTTGAGTGACCACGAACTTGACCGACTGCACTCGCAGCCCGGCGATCTGAGCGCCCGTTTCATACGGGTCGGTGTACTGGCGGATCTCAACGGTGTACACCTCGGGCTGCACCATGACGTTCTCTGCTGCGCTCACGGAAACCTCCGGAAGTGCCCGGCGGGGTACTCGTCGTAGTCGATCATCCACTGCCGCGCCCTGTACTGGGTCGCCTCCAGTTCGGGGACGCGGACAGCGGAGACGGTGCGCCAGCCCCGGCGGCGGATCACCTGAAGGCGCATCGTCACGGTGCCCTTGTGGAACCAGCGCGGGCGCACGATCAGCACCCGCGTGCCTATGCCGAGGCGACTGACGATCTCCTTACGCTCCACGCTTGCACTCCCGGCAGTCCAGCACCGATCCCGCCAAGTACTGCCGGGCCTGGTCCATGGCGAAGTCGTAGTCGAGGAAGTTCGAGCACCACTCGTCGGTCTCCTCCCAGTCCTCGAACTCGGTGACCACGTTCTCCCGGTTGCCGTGGTCGTAGGAGCGGATGACCTCGCCGGTCACGAGCTGGTCGCGGACGAACTTCCACGCCTCCCCGGCCGCGTACGCGGTCACCTCCTTGACCGTCTGCGCCAGGCACTGGGAGACCCACCCCTGGGGGGGCGACTCCTCGCCCTCGCCGCCGAACTCGGCGACGAAGTCGGGGTGGGCGACGACCACGAACGCGAACGTCCTCGGGTCCGGGACACCCACGAACTCGGCGCGGGCGCCGTAGCTGATCGCCAGGTAGGTGACGACCTTCCGGATGTCGCCGAAGTGCTTCCAGGCGTAGCCGATCGGGCTCGGGTTGAAGTTGCCCTGGAACCCGGTCATGACCGTGGTGCGGCCCTGGTCGTCCAGGCGCACCACGAGCGGGCTGGTGTCGTCGTCCAGCACCGCGCCTTCCTCGTCGTACATGACCCGCATCCGCTGGTGCGGGCACTTGTCGTGCTCAATGATGTTGTCCACTGCCTTGTCCTTTCGATGTCGGGAAACGAGGCGGCGTACAGCCCGGCGTGCCGGGCTGCCACCGTCAGCGCTTCCGGGCCGCGAGCACCCGCACCCACCACTCCAGGAACTGCTTGCGTATGACGCGGTCGCAGACCACCACCACGGTGTAGAACGCCAGCACCAGACCGCCCAGGCACAGCCCGACCAGCAACACGAGGGTGACGACCCAGCTGGGAGCGGCCAGCCACAGCGGCCAGTCCGTTGTCAGGTACGTCTCGGTGGAGCGGATCGTGCGGGCGCACCAGACGCCGGACTCGTCCTGGAAGTGCACGACCAGGCGCCCGTCCTCGGGGTAGTAGACGTCGTCGTCATCGTCATCCTCGTCGTATCCGTCCTCGTCGTCGTAGTCGCACGAGACGGTGTTGGTCGTCTCGTCCGCGCCGGTGAACCACCAGTCGCCGAACTGGACACCGGCGCCGACCATTCCCAGTCCGACGATGACACCGACGACGCCGAGCACGAGGCGTCCCCATCCGGAGAGGTCGAACTCCTCCTCATTGCGGTTGCTCATGCCTGCCCTTTCCTGTTGTTGATGACCTCTTCGTTAGCGGATTCGGCGTGCGCACCCTCAGCCGGGCAGGATGCGCCACCGGGCCCGCTAAGCGGTCCTTGTGGGGGGAAAGTCGTAGGTGAACCGGGCGTCGTCGACGTGCACCGGCGCGTTCATCGGCTTGCCGTTGCTGCTGAGCCGCTGGAAGGTGACCTCCCGGCGCTGAGCGTAGTCGTCGGTGCGCATCTCATGGACCATCAGCAGCCCCCGCACGGGCAGGTCAGGTTGCAGGTAGGTGTTGGTCGTGCCTGTCAACGTGACCACGAGCGGCTGCGCCCACCCGGAGTAGTTCACTCCATCGGGGTCGGCCGGGCCCTTCATGCGCTCCGCTGGGGGGCGCGGCACGACCGCGATGATGATGCTCGCGCCCCACCGCAGCAGCCACAGCGAGAACGCCGCACCCAGGCACATCAGGTAGCTCAGCGCTGGCACCCCTTCCCACACCCAGTGGGCGATCGCGGTGCCCCACATGAGGGCGAGCGCGGCGATGGCGAGCCCGGCCGGGACGGTCAGGATCACCATGATGAGGGCGCGACGCGTGATCAGCGCCGCGCACCACAGGATTTCCATCAAGGACGGTCGTTCGTTGCGCATCGTTGTTCCTATCCGTAGATGTGGTCGTCGCCGGTGATGGCGATCTGCATGACCGAGTCCGCGTGACCGGCGTCGAAGTCGACGTCGTCGAGGTTTCCGGCGGCGAACATGGTGCACTGCTTGACCACGTAAGCCTGGACGGAGGTGACCCCGGACTTGATCCGCATGATCGCCTGCGCCAGAGTCGCGGCGTTGATGACGCCCTCTTCCTCCTCGTAGTCGTCGCCGAACGCGACCCGCATCTCCCAGTCAGGGGCCACGCTGCCGTCTTCGTTGATGCCCCGGTACTCGATGGACTGCCACCACGAGAACTGGTCGGCACCGGCGCCGATGATATGGGTGAAGATCGCGTCGGCATCGGGCATCGTGTCCGGCACCGGGTAGTAGACGCGGCCCTCATCGACCGGGCGCAGGATGAAACCCTCATGCGAGGGCTCCATCGTGGCGTGGCCCATGGCGAGGAGGTTGTTCACCTCGGGCATGACGTGGTCGATGATCCACTGCGGGGTGACATCCCCCTTCTGGTGCCGCTCGCGCCATTCGCCGAGCACCGGGTTCTCGTAGAGATCCTTCATAGTTCCCTCTTACTCCTCGTCGTTCTCGGGGTTGGCGTCCTGCCACTGCTCGACCAGCGCCACGCACCAGGCGCGGGCAACGTCGTCGGCAGCGGCGGTCAGGTACGCCTCGGTGACTGAGCCCAGCCGGAGCAGCCGCGTCACCTGCTCGTGACGCTCCTGGTAGACAGCGGTCTTCTCGGGGTCCTCGTAGGGGCCCCCGGACAGGCCCTTGCGGCACAGCTCCACCACGGGGCTGGTCATCCGCGAGTACACGCCGCAGTCGAACGGGTCCGACAATTCCTTGTCCACTTCGGACAGCTCGCACAGGGTCATGACGAACCGGTTCTCGCGCGCCTGCTTGACCTGGTGGGCGACCGCCTTCTCAGCGATCTCGGTGTACCGGTCGTCGGGGTAGACCTCGCTGCTCCAGTCGTGTGCGTTGACCGCGTCCAGCACCCGCTCCATGACGCCGAGCCACCACTGCTGCGCGAGCCGGTTCTCCGGCCGCTTCGTCGTGGGCCACAGCCCCCACGCCTGCACTGCCTGCTCGGCGCGCTCACGGTCGAACACGATTCCAGTGGTCATCGTTGCTACTCCTCAGCTGCGAAAGATGTCGATGTTGTTGTAGTCCTCGGTGACGTAGAACCCGCTGGCCTGGTCCGTCCACGTCACGACGTGGCCGCCGTTGCCGATCGACCCCACGTCGACGACCCGCACGCGGCCCTCGTCGATACCGCGAGCGCGGGCCGCACCGTGCGCCACCCACGTGGCGCCCTCGGGCAGCTCGCCCTGACGCATCTGCCGGAAGTCCTCCGGCCGCACCCCGGGTGCCGTCGCCTTGGCGTACGCCCGGTCGATGAGACCCAGCACGTACGTCAGGCTGGCGTTGCGGAAATGCCGGTCACCGGTGAGGCCCCGCAGCCACGGGCCGAGCACGAACATCTGCCGACCCATCTCCTGTGTCGTCCCGAGATACACGTCGTTGCGGGAGAAGACGCGGGCGATCGTGTCGAGCTTCGCTTCAACCTCGGCCCCGAACGGGGTCGCGTCCTGGTGGAATCCCCGCTGTCGCTGCTCGGCGGCGCGCGCTTCCTTGCGGAGATCGTCGATGTTCTCGGTCTGGTTCAGCCACCGCGTGCACGTCTGCTCGAACTGCTCGGCGGTGAGCTTCCCGTCCGGCAAAGAGATGGTGCCCAGTCGCAGCGACCAGTCGTCCTCGTTGGTGACGACGATGACCCAGCCCCTGTTGTCGGTGTAGTGCTTCGCCGTGAACTGCACGTTCAGTCCACTGTTGACAAATCGCATGATGCCGCCTTTCGTTGGGGTTCGTATCGACCCGGCGCACCGGCAGGCCGCAGCCTGCCGGTCACCGTTTCCCGATGCGAGCGCTACACGCGCTGGTAGATCAGATCGACCTGGCACGTCTTGCACCAGTAGTTCCACTGGGCGCGCGGCCTGTTCTGCCGCTCCCACTTTCGGTCCGGGCATTTGCACGACGCCCGCCACTTGCCCGGCGGCGTCTTCATCGACGGGTCGTAGCACCGCTTCGGCTCGGCTCCGACGTTGATCGCCATCGCCTTCCACGCCGGACCGTGCCCGGCACCCCGAGGCGCGAGGGCATGAGCGATCTCGTGCAGCGCCGTGTTCTCGACCAGCCCCGCCCACTCGTTCAACTCGGCGATCGGCGCGGACATCGTGATGAGCTTCTTCGACCGGTAGCAGCAGCCCGCCTGCACCGCCGCACCAGTGAACTTGAGCGTCCACTCCTGCAAACCATGCTGGTCCATCAACCGCCGCGTCCGGTCGTAGGCCTCCTCAAGATCCATCCGGCACCGGCTCACCTTCGGGTACGACCTGTCCCCGGTGCAGGCGCACCTTGGGCAGTTCGGACAGGTGCATGCTGCCCAGCTCGGGGAGCCGCCGGTTCATGTCGGGAGAGGACCGGGAGATCAACTCCAGCGCCACGGGCACCGTCTCTCCGGCCTCGTGCCGCGTCACGCCCCAGCCGACGTCAGCGGCCAGTTCGACGGCCACGCTGAACGGATATCGGTCCGAGGGGTACACGCGCCACCGGCCCTTGACGGTTCCGGTCACGACCTCGTAGCGCTCCAGGTTCGCGTTGTACACCCCGGCGTACACGACCTCGTCCACCGTCAAGGGCGCCCACAACCGGTCGGCCTCATCGGGTTCGATGTTCCCCTCGTAGACGTCCCGGTTGAGGCAGTCGCGATAGGCTTCCAGTTCCCTGCGGTCCTTGTCCATTACGTTCCTTTCGCTTGGCCCGCGTTCTCGTCGGGCACGATCCGGTACCGGTCCACGCGCACCTGCGGGAGATCCCGCAGATGCCACGCCGTGTACGGAGAGGGGCCGGTCACCAGCTCGGGCGGGTACAGCTCGCCGGGCTGGCGGATGAGCACATCCCCGGCCGCGTACTCGTTACCGTCGCCCAGGTTCTGCGCCAGCTCCACGGCCACCCACTGCGGACGCGCCGGATCGACCTCCCGTTTACGGCCCCTGACCACGGCCTCGATGAACGAGTACTGGTCAGTGCGGGTGTCGTACATCTTCAGGTGCACACTCGCACCCTCCTGCAACGGCTCGACCTTGCTCACTCCACGCCCTTCCACTCGCCCTCGAACATGTCCACCTGGTACTCACCGGTGACCTTGTCCTGGAACTGGACGAACGTCACCTTGCCCACGGCCTCGTTGTCGGCAGCGGCCCGAACCCAGTCGACCCAGTCCGCCCAGTCCTTCGGCACCTCCTTGAGCGCCGCGACCTGCCTGCCCCACGTGCGCATCACGTGGGCGCGCATCAGCTGGGCGCGCGCCTCCCACTCGGGCTGCCACCCGTCGTCCTTCGCGGCCGTGCGGCTGCCGGTGTAGTGCTCGATACCCCACTCGCACAACGCCTGCGCCTCCTCCAACTTCGGCGTGGGCGTCATGCCGTAGGCGAGCCGCCCGATCGCGGTCAGTCCTTCGGGGCCGACCCGGGCGTAGGCGCGGACCACCACCTCGGGGATGCCGTCACGCTGCGGCTTGTACGTGATGAACGAGCTGCCGCGCGTGATGAGCGCCGCCATCTCGGGCATGCCCTTGGGTAGCTCCCGCCAGCTCTCGGCCTGCTCGAACTCCTCGCTCATCCGTTCGCTCCCATCGTGTAGACGACCTCGCCGACCAGCACCTCACGGGCGATCATCGGGTACTTGCCGCCGAACCGGTCGGTGTGCCCGCTGCACACATGGTCGGTGTTCCCTCCGGTGTAGACGAAGGGCCGGTCGTACACCTCCTTGACCTGCGGCTTGAGCTCGCAGTCGCGGACGATGCAGGTATCGGGGATAGCCACGTTGCTGTCCTTTCTGTACTGTTAGGCGACCCGCACCAGCGGGCCGCGTCCCTTGTTCCCCGGCCGGGGAGCCAGGTGCTGCGCCACGTGGCGCGGAGCGAAGGCGTACACCTTGCCGCTGCCGGGGCCCTTGCCGGTGAGCTTGACGAGGAGCATCTTGCCCAGGTGGCCGCGCGAACGCCAGCCGATGACCTTGGCGGTGCGCCCGTCCAGCGTCACGTACTGGCCCTGACGGAACTCGACGCCGTGAATGGGGCTGAAAGTGGTTCGCATCTATCTTCCTCCAATGAGAGTTGGCTTGTGGTATCGGTGGTCATGCCGGGTGACCACGGACAACGAAGCGGCCCCGACCATTGAGGTCGGGGCCGCTCACAGTTACTGACTTGCTACTCGATGCCGGGGCCCGCCCATTCCAGGTCGAACACGTCCGTGTCGGCCGACCACACAGTGACCGTGATCGGCGCGGGCCCCTCGGGCACCGGCGAGCTGGCGTCCTTCACTTCCCAGAGGTGCCACACCCCCTGGTAGCAGCGCTGCGGGTCCCGCGCCTCGCGCTGGGCGAACTTCGCCACGTTCACGTGGCCGTGCTGGTACGCCGGGTTGCTCCGGCGTCCCTCCTCGACCTGGCTGGAGGTGAGCAGCGCGAACCACGGGGCCAGCGTCGGGACCCGGCCACCCTGGTAGAACCCCAGCTCTTCCGCGCTGGGGATGGTGCGACCCGAGGTGCGGAGGTAGTCCATGACGTCGAAGACATCGCGGCTCCCGAGCTTGACGTCCCGGGCGCGGGCGACGCCCTTCAGGTAGGACAGCGCCCCGGCCGCGCCGGTCCGCCCGTGGAAGACGGTTTCACCGGCACGGGCGACGTACCGGTCGCCCGATTCCCCTTGGTATCCCGCGCCGATGTCCAGCCACTTCTGGCCGGTGCCTTTCAGCACCGCATCCCGCACCAGCGCGACCTTCGCCGATGTCAATCGCATGCCCATGTGATCCTCCATTGTGTTCATGTCTAGACGTTCACCGCGCACCCGCACCTCGCGGTGCGGGCCACGGAAAGCGGCTAGATTTCTGCCACCATCGACACACGTCCCGCCTTGGGGGGTGCCGGGGGCCGCGTCTTGCTGAGGTCGAGCTCTTCCTTCTCGACTACTTCGGCCCAGTCCTGTCGGCAGAACTCGACCAGCACGTGCGTGCCGTCATCGCCGGGGATGGGCACCTCGGCGCGCACCACGGCCTCGTCGCCGCACGCCCTGTTCCCGTGCCAGACCTGGCACGTGCCCGGGTCGGGACCGTAGATCGGATGCACCTTCATCAATGTCTTACCTTTCCATAAGTGGATACGCATGCATGAATACCACCTGCATGCGACCCTCGACTCATCGAACGATTTCTATGTCACTGGGGGTCGGGACTCCGGACCTGACCGGCGAGCGACGCGTCCGTGTCGGCGCACCGCTGACACACCGGCACCTGCCCCAGGATCGGGTGCCGCAGCGTCATCACGGCGGCCCGATCGCACAGCGCGAACCACTTGCACGGACCCGGCAGCAGACCGAAGTACTGGTGAATGTGCATGGACTGGTCGAAGACGTACACCCCGTGGTCCAGGGGAAGAGACATGAACAGAGCGACGTCCTGGTCCATGGTCTGGGCGACGATCTCATCCCAGTTGTAGAGGTCACCGACCTCGCGCGTGGACAGCTCGGCGAACCCCAGAAATCCCGTGTCCTTGTGACCGCGCCACATCGACAGGTGCTCGACCAGCGAGTCACCGAAGTGGACCCGAGCGAACGTCTTCTTGTCCTTGAACCAGCCCTTGAACGCACCGTCCATCATCCACAGGACCACCCCGAACGGGTCGGCGTGCGCGGGCTCGTACCCCTGCATGTAGATGGTGGCAGCCTTGACCGCACCCTCCCCGTACTCCTGGACCATCTCGGCCACCAGCGGGTGGGACCCCTCCCACGCCCCATCCCATACCGGGTCGGGGTAGTTGGCGGGGTCGACCTGGTGGTAGATCCGCCACGACAGGCGGTTGCGCCTGGCTTTGTCGCCTCGCTCGGCCACGGTGTGCCTCCTTCTTAGTCGCGCCACGTACCGGTGTACGCGGCCTTCTTCGCGCGGAGCTGTTCCTCCAGTTCGCGGATCTCCTCGGCCTCCTTCGCCTGCTTGGCCTCGCGCTTCTCAATGCGGACCCGCTCGTCCTCGAACTCGCTGGCGTGCAGGTCCTTGTGGTCCTGGCACCGGCCGACCATGACCGGCCAGCCCGAACCGACCGCCCGAAACTCCGAGCTGTACTCGTAGTTGTAATCGTCGTCGTTCTCGGCAGTGGTCACCGCGATCCGGTCCACGCCAGGCTTGTTGCACGCGCCGTCCGCGTTCGTCTTCAACGAGGGCAGCCCGCACTTGCCGGGCTTGTCGTCGGTCGCGGGCATCTCCAGAGGCATGCGCCCCTCCTTCCGTAGTAGGTCCACAGCGCACGACCAGCACCCCCGTGCCTGGTCGCCACTGAAGCACTACGACTTGGGCGGGTATCCGATCGCGTCGTACCGCCAGTTGCGCATCTGCTCGGCGGTCTGCTGGCCCACCCACTTCTCGCAGGCGGCCATGAACTCCTCGCGGGTCTTGATGGTCACCTCGGTCCCGCCTTCGGTGACCTTCCCGACGTTGATGACCTCGACTGGTTTGCCCAGGACAGTGATCGTGATGTAGATCCCGCCCTCCCACTCGAACTCGATCGGGTACGACATCTTCTCATTCGGACTCGTCATGCTGCTCTCCTTCGTTTCCGTTGCTGCCGTACACGATCGCCGTGAGCCGGTCCACTTTCTCCTCCAGCTCACGCACGTACTCCGCGTGGTGCACTTCACCGGCCGCGCGCACCGCCGCGACATCGTCCTCGTCGAAGGGATCGAAGTCGACCCCGGCCACGAACGCCGGGGACCGCCATCCCTCTTCCCCTACCGCTTGCCTCATCGTCATGTCCATGCGCTACTCCTCCGTGTTGACCTGGGTGCAGCCGGGCACGAAGCACCCGTACACCCAGTACCGGTACCCGTTGGCCGTCTCGTAGTTGTCGCCCCCGCCGACCCCGTGAACACGGGCGCGCGCCTCCATCTCCTCGGTGTCCCACGATGCGACCCGCTCGCGGGCGGCGTCGAATTCCTCGGCCTCGTCGCGGTCGGCCGTACTGTCGCCCGCGTGCTCCAGCTCGTCCTTGAGGTAGCCGATCGCCTCCTCAAGGGTGAGCCCGTGCAGCACGTGCTCAGGGTCGGGCAGATACCCGGCCAGGTTGTGCCCGGCCGCCCAGTGCTCCGGCTTCATGGTCTCCTCCATTCTTGTTGTGCCAGTAGGCGAATGCGGCCGACCACCAGGGGACCAAGGGGTTCCTGGTGGTGACCGGGATCGTCTAGGCGACCTTCCTGCCTAAGGGTCCTCTCCGAACACGTGCCGGTAATCCTCGATGTTCCACTCGTATTCCTCCCGGGTGATCGATCGCGTGTCGTAACCCGCGTTCCACAGGTTGAAGCATCTGTCGTAACTCTGGACATCCGTCAAGCCGTCTTCTGCGGCCCACATGGGACAGGCCTGCTCGACGGCGGGTTCGGTGGGTTCGCTCGGTTCCACGGGTTCCGTCGGCTCGCTCGGCTCGCTCGGTTCCACGGGTTCGGTGGGTTCGGTGGGTTCCGTGGGTTCGGTGGGTTCGGTGGGTTCGCTCGGTTCGCTCGGTTCCACGGGTTCGGTGGGTTCGGTGGGTTCGCTCGGCTCGCTCGGCTCGGTGGGTTCCGTGGGTTCGGTGGGTTCCGTGGGTTCGGTGGGTTCCGTGGGTTCGCTCGGTTCCACGGGTTCGGTGGGTTCCACCGGCTCGGTGGGTTCCGTGGGTTCGGTGGGCTCGGCCTGTTCGGTGAGGACCGACGGCTCGGTGGGCTCCGACGATTCGGTGAGCAGGACCCCCGCAGTGAAGCTGCCGAGCCCGATAAACGCGGCAGCGAGGGCCTTTGTGAGATGGTTCATGGCGTGTCCTTTCTTGTCGTTCGTTTCCGTTGTGTCCGTAGGCGAATGCGGCCGACCACCAGGAACCCCGTAGTTCCCTGGTGGTGACCGGGATCGTCCACCACTCGGTATTGAAACCCGCGAATACCAGCAGGTAAAAGCGGTCACGTTTATCAAATCCCTGGGGGTCGGGACACCGGCGCTACTGGTACCCGAAGTACCGGCTCGGCTCGCCCAGCACCCGCACCCGGATCGCTTCGCACCACCCCCGCGCGCTGGTGTGCACCGGCGTCTGCGGTTGCGGGTCGCCCTTCCAGGTCTTTGCGACGACGTCCAGCTCTTCGGAGATCACGCGCCACGTGTCGCGGGTCGCGGTCAGCACCCGGTCATAGTCCGGCGAGATGCACGCCTGGTCATTGATCGCCATGACCGTCGTCGCGTAGTCCCTGAGGAACCTCCGCTCCGCTTCGGACACCAGCGCACGGGCCAGATGCCGCACGTCCCGGTGCGTGCTGGTCTCAAAACTCACGAACAGCATTCGAACCCTCCTCGTATAGATGGACACGGCACACCACCAGGAATCCCGTAGTTCCCTGGTAGCGACCGGACCCAGCTACTTGCTAGGCGTGCAACTTGTCGTCGTCGCCCAGATACAGGACCCACTCCCCGAACGGGCGGCACATGTCAGTGAGCCGGTCGCCCGCGTCCCCGAGGCCCCGGTCCCAGAACCCGGCGCCGTGCCTGTTGCGGGTGAGGTTGAAGTCGTAGCCGATCTGGCCCGGACCGATCCCGGCGAGGTCGTCGGCGCACGAGTGCCAGAAGTCGCACACCTCGTTCGCGAGCGCTTCCACCACCTCGGGCACGACATCGTCCACGGCGAGCCCGTACACCGGCTCGCCCTTCGGGTCGAACGCCAGCTCGACACCCGAGGTGAGCGCGGCCATGACCGCGTCGGTGACCTCATCGTTGCCGGTCCCGGCCGCGCACCCCGGGCACCGCGCGTCGGTTTCCCAACCCGCGACCGCCTCCTCGTGCGCCTCATGCCACGACTTGACCGTCTCGTACGCAATGTCCCTGCTCAACCGCATGATGAACCTCTCTCCTACTTGGGGTTGACGACGCACTCGTAGTACTGGTAGTCGCGCTTGGCAGGCACGTCCCACACTTCGATCCCGGCCGCTTCGACCGCGATCACCCGACGCCAGTATTCGCGCCGGTCGATGCGCGCACCCCCGGTCGGGCGGCACGGGCAGTCCATGACCGAGGGCGTGAGCATGTGCTCATCCGCCAGCTCGTACCTGGACTCGATCGGCTCGCCTTCCCAGGCCACGCCGTACCACCCGTACTGAGAGCTGTAGGTGACCCGCCCGAACGTGCCCTGAGTGGACCCGCAGTCTTTGCAGAAGAACACGCTTGCCTTCCGCTGGTCACCGCGCGTCTCCCATTGGAAGTCCAGCCCGACCCGGGCACCGGGCACGCGCACCCCCGTGGTGTAGCACCACGTCAACCGCAACCCGAGCGCGTCCCGGTGGGGCCACTCGACTTGCACCCGCTCCTCGCCGTGCTTGGTGGCGTCGATGCCGCCCACGACCGTGCCCGCCGTCCACTCCCCGCACAGCAGGTACCAGACCTCGGCCCCGTCGCCGAACGCCTCGCGCTCGCCGTCGGCGAACCGACGCGGGCCCCGGTCCTCGCGGCCCGACCGGAAGTAATCCCAGTACTCCGCGTAGTGACCCAACGGCCCGGTCAGAATCGACTGCCGCTCGCCCGTCGAATCGACGTACATGATGGCGCTGTTGAAGTAGTTGTTCGGGATCAAGTCGATCCCTTCGAACGAGGCCACCGTGCGCCCTCTTGTGGCCGCGTCCCGCTCGCACGCTTCCAACGCGGTCGCCGGTCCGAACTCATACTCAGGCATGCGAACCCTCCTCAATCTTGCGTGCGGGCATCGGGCCCCGCTCGCTGCTGAACGTCATGACGGTGCTGATGCACCGCACACCCGCGATCTGCCCACTGGTCACCTCGTGACCGAATCCGGGGTAGCGGATGCGGACCCGGAACGGGTTGTCCTGGCCCGGGTGGTGGTGGATGTACTCGACGACCGCAACGGCCGTGTTCCGCTCCCAGTACCCCAGGTCACGCAGGTACTGGTCCCACGTGATCTCCAGCGGGTGACCGGACGAGGCGAAATCCACCAGCACCCGGGCGTCCTCAGTGGGCAGGCCCGTCAGTTCCGTGTACTCATGCGCCAAGTCCGACAGTGCGGGCCAACCCAGGCCCTTGGCACCGTCGACCACCCGCGTGCCCTCCCACGTCGCATCCGTGAGTCGTTTCCGCATGAACCCTCCTCAAATCTAGGACTTACAGCGTGCCCGCCAACGCACCCCTGTGCCGCTGGCGGACCACTGAAACCCCTAGTTAACGGCCGTGTGCACGACCGGGACCCCGTCTTTCTCGGCGAGCATCACGTTCACGCTCGGGTGCCGCTTGCGCCCCTTGTACAGCGCCCGCGCCTGCTCGTTCGCCTTCGCCAGCGTCTCCGCGTACACCTCGTGCCGCACGCCTTCCACGATCGCGACGTAACCGTTCAAGTGCTTCCCCTCTTCGCAGTGCTTGCATTCCAGACCGTGCGGCTTGTCTTTCTCGCAGGCCACCGACACCTCGAACTCCTCGACGTGCGGCACCATGACCACCGACTTTTTCTTCTCGGCTTCCAGCTCCTCGGGTGTGGTCACCCGCACCCGCTTGCCGCTGTCGCCGACCACGAACCACATGCGGACCCGGTGCTGGTGCCAGTCCTGCCACCCGCCGACGCGCCGGTAGATGTTCCCGGTGTAGCGGAAGTACCCGTACCGGTCCGCCAAGGCCCGCGCCGCCTCCTCGGCCGTGTTGTAGCCGCCCCTGCCGTTGCCGCCGCGCTCGGAGTACCACCACTGGGCGGACCCGCGACGGTGCACGTGCCCGGCGAGCTCGCCGTTCCACGTGACCGACCAGTACTCCGCGCGCTGCGCAGCGAACGCCTGCTCCTCTTCGGACAGGACGACGCCCGTCCGGTCGGCCGTGTCGTCCTGCTCGTTCGAGTACGCCGTACGCTCGGCATCGAACGCCAGCACGGTCGGGCGCTCGCGCACCTCGAACCGGACCGGCTCCCTCTCCTCGGACATGAACCCTCCTCAACTTGATTCTGCTAGAAGCATGCGACAGGCCGCCCCCCAACCGGGAGACGGCCTCTCGTAACCCTCTAGAACGCACACCGCCGCATTCCCAGCGGATGCATCCACACCGACCGCACCCGACCCCCGTCGACGCGCCTACGGACCCGCTGGCCGCATCGCGGACACTTCCGCTGCTCAATTCGCGCCACGTCGGGCCGCCTTCCTTGTCTCCTCGGCACGCGGCAACTGGAGCCGGTACCTGTTCACCACCCGGAACGTTCCCGACACTGCGGGCACCAGCACGACCACCCGCACCGTCACCCCGGGCCCTACCAAAGCGACCGCCTTTTCCAGCGCACGCGCCCATGTGACCTGCGGTGCAGGACCGGGCACGCCCACCTCCCGCACCTCGACCAGGCCGGAATCACGATGCAACGCGAGCCGCACCCGCCACGGTTCGACCATCAGCCCTGCACCTCCTCGACACCGACGGCCGCGAACAGCGCGGCGCGCACCTCGGGCGCCACACCCTCCACATGCAGGCTGTACTGGTAACGCGTGTCCCTTTCGTGCTCGTAGGTCTCGGTTGCGGACACCCACAGGTGCTCATCCGCCCGGTCCCACGGCATCGAGGACGGCTCCCACACCGAAGTCGGGTACACGTCCCACCCCCGCAGCTCCCGCTCCAGAGCCGCCGCGAGCGTGTCGCAGACGCACACGTCGTCCTCATCGGAGGGATCGAACCCGCACTCACACGGGACGACCTCGCTCACCTTCCAGACCACCGCGAGCGTGCCGATCTGCTCCGGCTCGTCCGCGTCCTGCTCCCACCGGGCGTACTCGGTCCGGTACATGCGCACCAGCTCGACCTCAGCCTCAGCCGCCAGCGACGCCCGGAACTCCTCCGGCGTCCGCTTGCCGAACTCCTCATCCACGCTCAACTCTTCCAACTTCCACATGTGAACCCTCCTTCACTCTCTGTGTTGAGAACCTGGTGAGAAACCACCCCACCCCCAACGGGTGAGATGGCCTCTCGTCAAACGCTCAACTACTTGCGGACCCGCGCACCCTCGTACGCCGGATTGTCGACCCGCGCCGCCGCGAACTGCCCGATCGCGGTATCCACCGTCGACTGGTGACGCGTGGTCGTGACCGAGTACTTGACCAGCGGGCGCACCCACCAGCCGTTCACCAGCCGCCACGCGATCGGCGTTCCGAACGAGAACACGACATAGGCCGCGCCCTCCGCATCCGCCCACCACTCGGCCGGAAGCCGACCGGTGCCCAGGAAACCCGCGCCCCCGTCCACGCCTCGCAGCTCACCGCCCGTCTGGAACGGCTCGCCCGCCTCCAGCGCCCTCGCGATACCCGCCCAGTCCCTCGCCTGCAACTTGCCCATGACCCGCTCCCTTATCCCAGAACTACCGCGTCCGCAGTACCGGCCGCGCAATGCGACCCGACCGCCAGCCACACCTCACGCCCGTACCTCCGGCCCACAATCACCGGACGATCCAGACGCTCGCCTTCCCGCGCCAACTGGCGCAGCACCCGACCCGGATTACGCACGAAGCGCATCCACGTCAACTCGACCTCACGGCCGACCGGCAAAACAGCGCCGAACTCCAACACGTCGCGCTGGCCTTCCGGGACCGCGATCAAATCGCCGCCCTCCAGAACGTCGACCAGCCACGAAGCGAACGCGGCATCCACGCCCGCCACCGTCTCGCGCTCCACTACGGACACCATGACCCTGTACCTCTCCCGTACCTTGGGCACGACAAAGAGCCCGGCCACCCCAAGAGATGACCAGGCCCCAGCCCACCCGATTGACAGTTGCGTATCACTTGACGCGCACCGGAACCCGATGCACATCAAGCGGAACCGCAACCCGGTTCCGCCCCCCGCCTACAGCTCCGGGGACTCCACTTCCGACCAGCCCGCAGGCGTACCCACCGACGGCCGGAACACCACCACAGGCGCCCCCTTCGGACCCGCATCCGCCTCCTCGGCCTCGCAGTGCCCGCAGTAAGAGCCGAACCGACGCTCACACGCCTGCACCAGCTCCTCACCCCGAATCGTGACCTTGTGCGTCTTACCAGGCATAACCCCTCCTTACTTGAAACTTCAATGACTGAAAACCCGGGAAAACACTTCCCGCCTACTCCGCGCTGGCCGCCACGATTGCGGCCCCGTGATGCGTCTTGAAGGTCAACCCCTCCGGAGCAACCCGCGTCGGTTCCGCACGGGAACCCAGCTCGTAATACGTGACCGGGACCGGTCCCTCTCGCACGTCACCACCCCGGGCGAGCAGAGCCGCAACCGTCGCGGCACCCGTCCCGTACCCGGCGACCTCGATAGACCACGGGTTCGCCTCCTCATTCGGAGTCACCCACACCGACCACTGCTCATAGGGCACCGACCCGTCAAGGTCACGCCCGAAATAGCACTCGACACGAGCATCTTCGATGCACCCGCCCAACGCTCCCAACTGCGAAAACATGAACCACTCACTTTCCACACTTGAAACTTCAATGACTGAAAACCCGGAAAAACACCCCCGCGCCTACCGCTCCAACGAGTCCAGGAACAACCACAGACCCGCCTCACCGTTCCGCGCCTCCACCTGCTCGCACGCGACCATCAACGCCGCGCACTTCATCCGCCAGTGCACCCGGCCCGAGTTGAACCAACCCGCGACCCGCACAATCGCCTCATCCGACAACTTGGACATACCGACCTCCTTGACTCGCGGGCACGCCACGGGACCCGCCCACCCGAAGGCAGGCGGGTCCCAACTCACCCGGTTACCGCTGTCCTCTGCGGACAACTCACGCACACCCGACCATTGGCCGATATGCATGAAAAATACTCAGAGGACCCGCGAAAAGTGACCCGCACCCGCAATTTTGTCCCAGTGTGTCCTATTTTATTCCCATTACATGCACGTGCATTAGATGTCGTGGCATGTGTGGTGGGGTTGGGGTTGCCGTCGCGCAGCATGTCCGTCATGTCCGGTTTGTGGGCACGAAAAAAGGCCACACCGTGTGGTGTGGCCTAAGTTCGGCACAGTCCCGCGCTAGCGGGTACCGGCGAGTTTCGCCTCAAGGTTGCGCACGGCGTTCGTGCGGTACTTGGCGACGGTACGTTGTGCACCGATTGTCTTGAGTTCCCCCCTGGTGTAGACGCCAAGGGTGATCGTTTCACCCGTCGCGCTGGCATTCGCCAGCTCGGCGAGGACGCGACGGGTACGGCCCTCATGCAGAGTCGTGCCCGTGACGCGGGTACGCGGGTCGCGCAGTTGTCCCCCCTTGATTGCGGCACGGATCTTGAATGCCAGCGCGGTTGCCTCGGAAGCGCGCACTACGAGTACAGCGCAACCCGGACGGGCCGCACTGGATTCGCGAGCAACGCGCGTACCGATTTGGTCGCGCTTTTCCTCAATGGTTCGTTTCCACTGCTTGGCAGCGGTCATGTTGCGCGTGATCGTTTCGTACGGCTTGCCGCCGTACGGGTAGACCACGGGTTCGGCGCGCTTGACGCGCACCCCCTTGGTTACCGGGCGGTGGCCGCTGGAATCAAACTTGCCTTTGGAGTCGCGACCACCTTTGGTGGTGCGGGGCTCGCGCCGGTTGTCCTCACGACGGACATGAATGTCCATTTTGTCGCCAGTCGTTTTGAATCCAGGGTTATGCACAGATTGCGAAGCCATGATGTGTCCCTTTTGTCGCGATTGGTTACGGTAAGTCTTCAAACGTAGTATCCAGCTCACACGCGGGGCGTTCACTCCCCTTGACACAAGTGTCATGCGCGCTTGCCAGACCTACGTCACACCCGCCACAGCAACGGCGTACGTTGCCTATACGTGGCACTAGTCCCCCCGCTAAGCGGGTTGACTACCGTCTCTCCTCAGCACTTGCATTACCACCGATCGCCGTTCCCTTGCCAGTGCATCATGGGTTCGCGCTTGCGCTGGCCGGACACTACGCCACAGAGAGATTTCCCCCTAATGGTTTCACGTCATTCCCGCGCTTGCACTCACCTAGCCCCAGTTCGGGCGCGTCGCATCACTGTCGCTTTGCGCCTGCCGAATCGAGAGCACACCTCAGACTGCTAATCCGAGACGTGTTTTCGGGTTTGTGACTTTCGAGCAACATGTCCGTTTCGTCCTTTCGGCCCGTGAGAACGGGTAGGCAGGCATAGGCAACGGACCCCAATGGGGTGAACTTCCGTCGCACGTGGCGTAGGTTGCCACTTCTAGGGCATAGATCGCCCCCCTCTGCGGAGTCAAGCCAGCGCGCACTATCCGCGCTATCGGACATGCCGGTTGCCCTAGGTACCCCACCGCAATGGTCTTGCCATTGAGGGTTTACGGGCCTAAAGTCCGGAATTGCTCACACTATTGACGTTTCAAACAACACGCGTCCTAGGCTCGCGCCACCGCACACGGTGACGTCACCAAAGACAAGTGAGGCCTTAGTCTTGCGCCTCGCGGTGGCTCGCATGGGGCTCCGGATCGGTGCCGCTCTGTGCGTCTCTGCTCTACCGCATCGCTTCCCCCGTCGCGGGGGGCGATGGAGACAAACCTACGGCATGTCGCTATCTCTGTCAAATCGGGGGGTCTGGTAAGCGTTTGCTGCGGGGCGCTGGCGGGCATCGCCCCTGGTCAGAGGCTCAAAAAGTTTTCTGGAGGGTTCCCATATGCTGGGACGGTTAGGCTGGAATACGCTTGCCAGCGCGGCCGGTTCTGTGGCTCACGTGGCATATGAGGCTGAGGTGGCATTGTGGCCGTGAGCTGGGAGGATGGGCGTTTCCCCTGGTAGATTCGCCGTAGATCGTCCCGCATGCTGGGACAATGGGGGGTGTAGGCCTAGGCCTCCCCCTGGTCACCGTGCCGAGCTAGGCCTAGGTGAGGCCTAGGGAGCGGCCTACGGGCCCCGTAGGGAGGCGCCTAGCGGCCTAGGGGAGGCAGGCAGGCGCCTAGGCCGCTCCCTACATAGTGCGCACGTGTGCGCACACGCGCGAATAGCACGGCCCCGCGCTGGCGTCAAGGCACGGGCAGTGATCGTTACCGAGCTGCAATGTCTTGCCAGCGCCCAATGGAGCGGTACCACGAACGGCACAGCAGGTCAGAGGCACATTCCGTGCATACCGAGTATGAACACAATGCCCACTGAATTCCACACAGCGGGACATTGGCTACAGTCTGCCAGCGCGTGACCACACAGAGTCAGGACACATGCGACACGCGCCCACGCTCCACATAAGACAGAGCCAACCGCATCCGTCCACATGCGACCCTCCACATGCGACCGTCCGAAATCGACAGTCCATTGTGGTGGGGCGATTCGTCGGCGGTCGACCGGACCCCCCTAAAAGATAAGGGGGGTGTGGGAATTTTCCCTGTTCACGAAGATAACACGTGAGAATTGCTCATGGAAAAACGGTCGTGGCCTGGGCGGTCAGCTACTTTTCATGGGACCTGACCGCCCAGGCTCAGGAGGTTGTGTGTGCGCCCATGAGACTCAACCTCAGGGCGGGCAATCACTCCCGGATTTACGAAATCCTGTGAAGTGTATCGTGAGCGGTTTTCGCGATAGAAGTGGGGGCCCGTGAGGTTCGAACTCAGGGCCCCCGGTGTTGCGTGGATACTCGCTGCCAGGTCAAGGCGGTTGAATGAAATCGGTGGGCGCCCGGCAGATGCAGACCGCTGGGCGCCCGGTGTTCGGTTCACGACGGATGGTGTCGTTCGAGTTGCCCTCAGGTTGCATTCTGGGGGCGTCTTCCGCGAGGAAGTTGGTGGCGCCCCAGAGCTGGGAAGTGCTGGGGCGCCGTGCTTGGTGAAGCGAAGTGAGGGTATCACGTGTCTGGTCTAGGCGGTGAGGGGTGTGGGGATTTTGCCATTGCACGGGAGGTGTTGTGCCTGGTGGAGGCCGTGATGGTGGTGCTCGATCGTGCTGTTGTCCGACGGGGCGGCTTGCCTGGGGGTGCCCGGTTGGGCATGCTGGTGTGGTCCCGAGCTTGTTTTGATGGAAGCGGAACGCACTCGGTGGTATGAAATCGCCCGCCCCCGGTACTTGTCTGGCCCGGGGGCGGGCTGGAAACGTCCATGTTTACCGAACATCGGACTGTCTGATCGTACTGGCTGTTCATCCTGGGAGTTGTGGGCGGGGAGCGCGGGGTCGTCTTTCCAGGGTTGGATGGTGCTGGCGATGTTGTTGGGGTGGATGTCGAGGTGGCGTGCGATTTCGGAGATGGTGATGTAGACGGGTTTGTCCATGTCAGAAGTTGTTCTCTCGTCCGGCTCCGGCGGTGTCTTGGATGTCGAGGAGTTCTTTGACGATGTGGTGTGGGGTGTCGATGGCGATGAGGAGTCGGAGGGCGAGTTCGCGGGCTTCTGCGGTGTTGATGTGGGGTCGGATTTTGGTGCCGCAGGCTTCGATGGTGAGGCGGATGTCGCCTGGCTCGAAGATGTTGTAGGCGACGTCGAGGGACCGGTCGGGGTACTTCAGGTGGAAGGCGCCGGGGGCGTATCCGGTGAAGGTGCTGGAGTAGGTGCTCATGTGAGTTCGACGGTTTCGCCTCGGCTGAGGGTGATGATGATGTTCTCGATTTCGCGTTGGTGGTTGGTGGTGCGCAGGACGTGCCAGGCGATGAAGTCGGCGGCGCGGGAGCGGTCGACTTCTGCGGTGCTGGAGCCGCAGGTACCGCAGGAGACGTAGAGGGGCCAGTTGGTGTCTGCGATGGTTTCGAGCTGGGTGTAGGCCCGGTCGACGCGGTTCCAGATGAGTTGTTGTAGGGCGTAGTCGTCGCGGCTGTCTACGGTGAGGGTTGCGAAGTGGACCTTCCTGAATTGGGTCTGTGGGTTGGTCATGGTGCTAGGTGTCCTGGGTAGTAGATGAACACGTGGGCGTTCTCGGTGTTGTGGCCGAGTGCGGCGACGTAGTCGAGGATGATGGCGCGATGGGATTCGCCGGGGGCGGCTTGGGTGACACCGATGCCGTCGATGTGAAGTTCCGTGTATTCCTCGAATGGTCGGGCGGTGGCGTAGTAGCGGGGGCCGTTTTGGTGGATTTCGAGGTAGTGGCGCAGGCTGCCTGGCTCGGGGGTGTCCATTAGTCGAGTCCGCTCACGTAGTCATCGCGTGCTTGGAGGGCGCTGCGTTTGCGGGCGGTACAGGTGTGGCAGTGGCTGCCCTCGGTGATGTTCAGCCGGGCGCCGCAGTCGGTGCAGCCTTTGTGGTTGAAGAAGATGATGCGCAGTGCGATTGCCATGCAGATGAGGCTGGCGCAGAATCCGATGGTGGGCGCGTAGGAGAGCAGGATGTAGGCGAGGTCCATGCGAGGAGTCTACTGGTTGCGCTGGGTGAGGTTGCGGTTCCGGAGGTTGGTGTTGCCCCATGCGAGCGCTTCGGGTTCGGTGTTGAAGTGGAGGCCGCTGATGCGATAGCTGGTGCCGCCTTCGGTGTGGAGGAACAGGTGCCAGTGCTTGCCTGCGCGGGTGTCGCAGGTCTGGGTGGGCATGGTGAGCCAGCCGATGACGGTGTTGGGTCCGGTCACGGTCTTCTCCAGACGGTGCAGGATCTCGCGCAGGTCTTGGGTGAGGCAGGTCAGGTCGAGGACGGGGAGTTTGGCGGGCACGGGGGCGTCGTCGGGGAGCAGGCTCGCGGGGGCTACGTCGAGCGCAGAGGCGACGATGAGGAGGTCGTGCACGGTGATGGTGCGCTTGTCGCTCTCCCAGTAGGAGATGCACGTCTGGGTGGTGAACGTGGCCTTGGCGAGGTCGTTCTGTGTCCAGCCTTTGTCGGCGCGTGCGGCGGCGATGCGGGTTCCGACGGTGTCTTCCATGCCCTGCCCGGGGAAGTGGTGGTGGGCCGGTCGTGCGGGCGACCGGCCCGTGGATCAGCACGCTGAGCATAGCAGCGATGACGCGCCGTTAGGCAGAGACGATGTGTCCCACTATGTACCCTTTGACCATGACGAAGGTGACGGAACGACCGAATTGGGATACTCCGGTCAAGCTCGATAGCGGGATCGACTTGTGGGACCGGCAGGAAGAAGAGTCCGATGAGCAGTACGCCATGTTCAAGGCCTACCTGGAGCTGACACCCCGCGCGAACCCGCAGACGCGAGCGCTCGGCACCCGGCGGATCGCCGAGCTCGCCGATGTCCAGGTCCACGTGCGGGCTCCCGGCGCCGACGACGACTACGGGGCGCCGGTGGTCTCCTACTCCCTGCGGCACCTCAAACGGCTCGCGTACCGGTTCTCCTGGGAAGACCGCGCGAAGGCCTGGGACTGGTCGAAGAACGAGACCCTGCAAGGCATCCTGGAACGGCGCCGCCGCACGATCCTCAAGAACCGCCTGGAACTGACCGGGGAGATCCGCGACCTCGCCGTGAAAGTCCTCGGGGCGCTCGCGAACGACGCCGAACGGTGGAAGCCCCGGGACGTCGTCGCCATCATCGAGCTCATGAACTCGATGGAGAACGGACTCCTGTCGATGACACAGCTCGGCGGCCCCGAGCAGCCGCCGCAGATGGTGGCCTCCTCCCAGTTCTCCCTGTCCGTCGGCGCGGCCGAAGCCATCGAAGCGCAAACCATCGAACTGGTCGAGGAGTTGCAGCGGCGACAAGCGCTGGCCGCGAAAAGCGTTTCCGGCGAGGCGATCACCGCGACGGAGGCCAGCGCGTGAACGTCGCCCCCTCGGTGGTGCGCACCGGCGTGCCGGTCCTTGTCGGTGTCGTCGTGTCGCTCGCCGCGTCGAAGGGCATCCATGTGTCGGCCGAGTTGGAAGCGCAGCTCGTGGTCCTGCTGGGTGCGGCGGCCGGGTCGATCTACCACTGGGTGGTGCGGCTCCTGGAAGAGCGGTGGCCCCGGTTCGGGTGGCTGCTGGGATTCGCGCGGGCCCCGCACTACGAAGGGCCGGACGATCATCGTACCGACTATGTGAGCACTACAAAGTACGACGAGCAGGGGCGCGTCTCGGAGATCACTACGGTGTACAAGCCCAGGTGGGGGCATGAGGATGAGGAGACGACTTGATCGTGTCGGGCTGGCGCCTATACTGACGCGATGACCGCTCACTCATGCCCGCAGATTGTTCTGCGCCCCGCCGTGTCGACCGAGCAGCAGCGAGCACTGCTGGGTTCCCCCGAGGACGTGCTGTACGTCGACGAGTTCCTTGACGGCTGCTGGAGCGAGTGCGAGTACTGCACCGAGGACGGCGTCTACCACGTTGCGACGTCCCCGGCGGTGTTCATGGCCTTGCGGCGAGTGCACCGGCTCCAGGAGACCGGGCAGCTGAAGTGGGTGCACGGCAGCGTCGAAGGCAACGCGGAGATCGCGAAGCTCGCGGGCGTGGACGTGATGACGATGCGACAGCTGGCGTTGGCGGCCGGGCGGATGTGGGTGGCGCGGGCGCGGCTGTTCGCGGAGATCGGCCTCATTGGGAAGTGCGACGGTG
>Ga0307411_10000053_pt1 | contig 34373 bp, 26 predicted proteins | sample DK1Ometagenome_2_FD_203712 | JGI IMG/M metagenome (GOLD analysis project Ga0307411, IMG submission 203712) | Maize rhizosphere microbial communities from greenhouse at UC Davis, California, United States - DK15-O-1 | ecosystem: Host-associated > Plants > Roots > Rhizosphere > Soil | place: USA...
AGCCCGACGCGCCTACCGCGATGCCGTCGCCGCGCGGCCCGCGAGCAGCAGCTCGCGCGCCCGTTCCACGACCGGCTGGGCACCGCCGCCGTAGTTCGACATGACGGCGATCGTGTATCCGCCCTCCCGGAAGATGACGAGCTCGGAGTTGATGCCCGGGAAGCCACCGCTATGGCCGAACGTCCGGCCGTCCTCCGAGATGCCGAAGCCGTAGCCGTAGCTGTTCGACGCGAGCTCCGGCTTCGCCGTCGTCAGCAGCTCGACGTAGCGCTTGCCGACCAGCTTGCCGCTCTTGAGCGCCTCGGCGAAGCGCGTCAGGTCCTCCACCGTCGAGTAGCCGCCCCCGGCCGGCCCGCCGCGGATGACGTGCTGGAAGACGTTGTTCCGCCACTCCTCGCCGCCGCGCGTGAAGCGCCGCTCGTAGCCGACGGCGAGGTCGCGATTGACGCGGTCGAGCTCGTACGAGTCGGACGACGTCATCCCCGCCGGCCGGTAAACGTGCTCCCGCACGTAGTCGAAGTAGCCCTGCCCGCTCACGCGCTCGATCACCTTGCCCAGAACGAGCATCCCGGTGTTGCTGTACGCCCACCGCGTGCCCGGCTCGAAGGCCAGCGAGTCGTTCCGGACGAGCGTCATCCAGTCGTCCACCGAGCGGTAGAGCGCGCGCGACGCGGAGTCCCAAGCGGGCGTGAAGTAGCTCCCGAGGCCCGACGTGTGGGAGAGGAGGTGCTTGACGCGCACCTTCGCCAGCACCTCCGGCCGCATGCTGCCGGCGGGCAGGAAGCGGCCGAGCGAGTCGTCGAGCGAGAGCTTGCCCGCTTCGGCGAGCTGCGCGACGGCGACGGCGGTGAACATCTTGTTCATCGAGCCGAGGTTGAACTTCGTGTCGAGCCGGTTGGGCGCCGCGAAGTCCTTGTTCGCCTCGCCGACCGCCGCCGAGTAGAGTGGCTTGCCGCCCCGAGCGACGAGCACCGTCCCGGAGAACGCGTCGCGTCGGGCGAGCCGCTCCACGTAGGCCTTGAGCTGGGCGGCGACTTCGGCGTCGCTCAGGCGGCGGGCCGGCGAGACGAACCCCGGGTCGCGCGCGAAGTCCACCCCGACGCGCAGGATGCGGTTGGGCGCCGCGCTGTCCACGGTCACGAGCAGCGTCCGCCACGCCTCGGCGCGCTTCGCCTGCACGACGGCCGACGCCTCGGTCGCGCGGGGCGACTCGACGGCGTGCACCTCGAAGCCGCCCGTGCGGCCGAACATGGAGAGCAGTCGCTCCGCGCGCTCCTCGGTCGACGGGCCGGCGCCCGGCGGCGCCGGGACGAACGACGCCGCGACGAAGCGGGCGAGGGTTGCCGAGTCGCCGCTGTTGATCGCCGTCACGAGCTCGGCGAGCCGGCGCCCCGCCGGGGTGTCGCGCCCCGCCGCGGTGCCCTGCTGGGCGCAGGCCGGGGGCGCGGCGACGAGCGCCGCGGCGAGGGCTGCGGCCGCGACGACGGTGGAGCGGAGCGATCCTGGCATGGCGAGCGTTCTCCTCGGTGAGTAGTATCGGCGTGGCGGTAGTACCGCGTGCGGGCGTCACCTGCGGGGTGAGTCACGCCGATCTCTCCGGGCGTTTCCTGCCACCCCGACATTTGTATACGAAAATGCCCAATAAAAGTGTCGAGCGCGCGGTCGCGCCGCCCGCTGCCCCCGCCCGCCGGCCCGCCGCCCGCGGCCGGCGGCGCGACGGCGGCGGGCCGGCGTCGGCCGGGGTCTACGCCCGGCTCCGCGAGCTCGTCGTGCGAGGGCGCCTCCCCCCCGGGGCGCGCGTCACGGAGGCGGACGTGGCCGAGCGCCTGGCCGTCAGCCGCACGCCGGCGCGGGAGGCGCTGCGCCGGCTGCACCGCGAGGGACTGCTCGTCGCCACCGGCGGCGGCCGCGGCGCGCAGACGCGCCTCGCCGTGGCGCCGATCACGCGCGCCGGTGTCGAGGAGCTCTACCAGCTCGCGGGCGCGGTGGAGGGGGTCGCGGCGCGCGCCGTGGGACGGATGTCGCCGGCCGAGCGCCGCGCCCTCGTCGCCGCGCTGCGCGCCGCGGAGGCGGCGTTCCGCGCCGAGGCGCGCCGGCGCCCGCTCGACTTCGATCGCCTCTTCGAGCGCCACGACGCGTTCCACCGCGCCCTCCTCGACCGCTGCGCCGGCCCCGAGACCCGCGCCCTCCTCGAGTCGGTGCGCCCGCGCCTCGACCGCTACGAGTGGTACTACGCGCCGCTCATCGGCCCCGACTTCGGCGCTACGTACGCCGAGCACGACGACATCATCCGCGCGGTGCGCACGGGCGACGCCGACGCCGCCGAGCGCGCGATGCGGGCCAACTGGTGGAACGGCGCCGAGCGGCTCGCGGCGACGATCGGCGACGAGCCGGCCGGGCCGCTGGCGCCGGCACCGGCCGGGCGGCGCCGGCGGACGGTCGCCGGCACGCCTACCGCCACTTGAAGACGCTGATCAGGTCGGAAGCGTCGTCGGTCCAGAGCCGGACGTCGGCCCGCGGCGGAAGGGTGCGCCAGCCGGGCTGCCGCGCCAGCGCGGCGAGGTCGGCGGCGCGGCGCGTCAGCACGACCCACGTCGAGCTGCTCTTGAGGCGGGAGCGCTGCTCCTCGGTGAAGTTGGCGTCCTGCCCCACGACGCCGGCGACGCGCGCGTCGCGGGCCAGCTCGGCGAGCACCGGCACGAGGTCGAGGTGGCGGTTGCTCACGTGCACGGCGAGCAGCCCCCCCGCGGCGAGTCGCTGGAAGTAGAGCGCGACCGCCTCGCGCGTCAGGAGGTGCACGGGGATCGCGTCCGAGCTGAACGCGTCGAGCAGCACGAGGTCGTAGGCGCCGGCGGGCGCGCCGACGAGCGAGCGGCGCGCGTCGCCGATCACCACCCGCGCCCGCGGCGCGCAGTCGCGCAGATACGTGAAGAGCGCCGTGTCGCGCGCGATCCGCTCGGCCAGCGGATCGATCTCGTAGAACGTCCACGCGTCTGCGGGCTGCGCGTAGCAGGCCAGCGTACCGGCGCCGAGGCCGACGACGGCGACTCGCCGTCCCTCGGGGCGTGGCGGCAGCGTCGCGAAGACCGACCCCACGGGCCCCTCCCGGTGGTAGTAGGTGAGCGGCTCGCGCGCGTACCCCTCGCGGAGCAGCTGGCCGCCGTGCAGCGTGGTCCCGTTGGCGAGCATGTGGTAGCGTCCGTCGGCGCGCACGGTGTACACGCCGAAGAAGCTGCGCGCGCGGAACAGCGGCGGCCCCTCGGCGAGCCGCTTCGCCATCACGCCTCCGCCGATCAGCGCGGCGACGCCGAGCGCGAGGCGGGCCGGCCGCGCCCGGAAGAGGAACGCCACGACGCCGGCGGCACCCCACGCCGCCGCGTTGGCGCGCCCCTCGAGCGAGAGCGTGAGCAGGTCGAAGTGCACCGGCAGCACGATCGCGAGGAGGAGGGCGAACGGGAGCGCGACGTCGAGCACGCGCGCGAGCGCCGGCCGCCGCGGGCGTGACAGGTCGGGGCGTAGCGCACAGGCGAGCACGAGAACGAGCGGGTACTCCCACACCGAGCTGAAGATCCGCGGCGCGACGAGCACGTTGAAGACGCCGCCAAGCGCGCCGCCGACGGAGAGCCAGAGGTAGAAGTCGGTGAGCCGCTCGGGCGGGGGGCGGCGCGCCGCGAGCTCGCCGTGGCACACCATCGCCGTCGTGAAGAGGGCGAGGAGGTGGAGCGTGGCGAGCACCGAGAGCGGCTTCGTCGTGCCGACGAGCATCAGCACGGCGAGCGGCGCGATGACGAGCGGCTGCAGCCGCAGCATCAGCCCGTGCGGCAGCACGCGCCGGCGCGCGAAGACGACGACGAAGGAGAGGAGGTAGAGGGCGAGCGGGACGACCCAGAGGAGCGGGACGGCGGCAACGTCGGTGGAGAGGTACGTCGTCGCCCCCATGAGGAGGCTCGACGGCGCGAACGAGAGCAGCGTCCACGTCGCGCGCTCGCGCGCCGAAGGTGCGCGAGTCGGCACCGCCGGCGGCGCGACGGCGGCCGAGGACGCGACGGCGACACGCCCCGCGGCGAGGGCGGCGCAGGCGGCGAGCAGCAGGACGAGCGCGCCGTAGACGAGCGCCCAGGCGCGGCTCTGCTCGCCGAGCGTGAGGCGCGGTTCGATCAGCGTCGGGTAGGCGAGCAGCGCGGCGAGGCTGCCGGCGTTGCTCGCCGCGTAGAGGAAGTACGGGCTGCCCGCCGAGCGGTGGCCGGTGCGCGCGAACCAGCGCTGGAGGAGTGGCGCGCCGGCGGCGAGCGCGAGGAACGGTGCGCCGAGCGAGACGGTGAGCACGGCGAGCAGCCACGGCACCGGGCTCCCCGTCTCCGGCGGCGACCACCCGGTCGGCCGCGCGATCGGCAGCGCCAGCGCGGCGAGGACGACGAAGCCGACGTGCACCGCCGCCTGCGCGCGCGGCGGCAGACGGCCGGCGGCGTGATGGGCGTAGAGGTAGCCGAGGAGGAGGGCGACCTGAAAGAAGAGGAGCGCCGTCGTCCAGACCGAGGGCGTCCCGCCGAGCAGCGGCAGCACCGCCTTCGTGAACATCGGCTGGACCGCGAACAGCAGCGCCGCGTTGAGGAAGAGCGCGACCGAGAAGACCGCCGCCGCCGCGCGCACGCGCAGCGCCGGGCGCGGCGCGACGTCGGCCGCGCGCGGCAACGGCGCGACGACCGACGTGTGGTCCGCCGGCGATGCGTCGCCGACGGCCTGCCCGCTCGTGCCAGGTCGCATCGGGTGCTCGGTGGAGGGTGAGCGGTCGGTGGGCAAGCGACGGGCCGCCGGGGGCACGGTGCGCGGCAGGAGGCCGTCCACTCGTCCCCTCCGGCTGTCCGCCTCGGGGGACGGAATCCTCCGCGACGAGAACGTCCGCGACGCGCTAAGCGACGGTCGGGACGGCGCTTGGCGTTCCGCCGGCGACTGGCACCGCATCTGCCTTACGAGTTGCCGTTCGTCGCGGCGCAGCCGCGCAATTGGGCGGCACACGGCCGCCGGCGCCCTCGCAGCGCCATCGCTCCACGGAGAACGTCATCATGCTGCATCACACGCGATTCATTACCGCCGTCGTCGCCCTCGGCGTGACGTCGGTCGTCGGGCTCACGGGCTGCTCGAGCGCCCTGAGCCGGAAGGAGAAGGGCGCCGTCGTCGGCGCAGCGGCCGGGGCCGCGGCGGGCGGGCTGATCGGCCGCGCGAACGGCTCCACGGCGAAGGGCGCGATCATCGGCGCCGCGGTCGGAGGTGCGGCCGGCGCGATCATCGGCCATCAGATGGACCAGCAGGCGAAGGAGCTCGAGCAGAACATCCCCAACGCGCGCGTCGAACGCGTCGGCGAGGGAATCCAAGTGACGTTCGCGTCCGGGCTGCTCTACGACTTCGACTCGGACCGCGTGAAGCCGACGGCCGCCGAGAACCTCCGCAACCTCGCGAGCAGCCTCGAGAAGTACCCGAACTCGGATCTTCTGATCGTCGGCCACACCGACGATCTCGGCGCCGACTCGTACAACCAGGGCCTCTCCGAGCGCCGCGCCGCGGCGGCGGCGGACTTCCTCGTCGCGCGGGGCGTGGACCGTGCCCGCATCCGCACGCGCGGCCTCGGCGAGAGCGAGCCGGCCGTCCCGAACGACGGCGAGGCCGCCCGCCAGCAGAACCGCCGCGTCGAGGTGGCGATCTACGCCAACGAGGCGCTACGCAGCGAGGCGCAGACGCGCGCCCTGAACCGCTGAAGCGCCGTCCTACTCCCCGCCGGCGTCTCCGTCGTCCGACGACGGGGGGGGCGCCGCGTCGGGACGGTAGACGAATCGGTCGCCGTCGAAGTGCGGCTCGAGCCGCAGCACGACGCCGAGCGTGAACGAGTCCACGACGTCGCCGCGCTGGCAGGCAGCCCGCAGCTCGGCGAAGGTGTAGCGGAAGAGCCGGTCGATCGCCTCGGTGTCCTCCGGCTCGCGCCGCCGCGGCTCGCCGACGCAGGCGGCGAACAGGTGCACGTACCCCGACTGCTGCCCCGAGTCGGTCGTCATGCGCCCGAGCGGAAGGGCGGCCTCGGCCTCGCTCCCGACCTCCTCGCGCAGCTCGCGCGCCGCAGCCTTCTCCGGCGGCTCGTCGGACGACCGGCCGCCACGCGGCAGCTCGCGCGTCCACATCCGCACGGGGTGCCGGAACTGCCGCACGAGGATGATCCGTCCGTCGGGGAGGATCGGCGCGACGACGACGCCGTCGGACATGCCCTCGGCGTGGGCGAGGCGGAACTGCTCCTTCTCGATGTGCCGCCCGTCCTCCGTGCCCGGGAAGCGGGCGCGCGCGACGAGCACGCGCGCTGACTCGTTGCGCCACGCCTCGCGCTCCTCGAGGATCTGGATCTCGCCACGCCCGGCGTCTCCCGGCCACACGCGCACGTTCTCGGTCACCGCTCGTCCTCGTCTGGTGTGTCTCCGCGACGGCCGCTCGGCCGGCGTCGCGATGCACCGGCCCCGCGGGACCGGACGCGGCTCTATCTTGGGGAGGAACCGTGCCCCCGCCCCGGAGATGACACCGTGAGACGTCGCCGCTTCCTGTTCGAGAGCACCCGCGCCGCCGCCGCGTTCGGGATCCTCCGTTCGCTCGGCGCCTGCCGCCCCCAAGCCACCGGCGCGCCGGCCGGCGCCGCCGCGTCGTCGAGCGCGAACGCGCGCTTCGTCGCGCTGCGCGACCGCTACTTCGTGCGCCACCTCGAGCTCAATCCGGTCACCTCCACGTACCTGGGCGGCGACGGCTACTCGCCGCAGCTCCGCGACGTGAACGGGCGACTGCGCGACTTCAGCCCGGCCGCCCTGACCGCCGAACGTGATTTCTACCGCTCGGTGCGCGACGAGCTGGCATCCATCCCCGCCGGCTCGCTCCCGCCGCAGCTCGCCGTGGACCACGCGGTGCTGGGCGCGCAGCTGAAGTTTCTACTACACCAGATCGAGGAGCTGCGCTACCCCGAACGCGCGGTGGACACCTACGTCGCCGAACCGTTCCGCGGCGTGGACTGGCAGCTCCAGCAGATGACCGACGCGGGCGGCGGCGGGCTGCTCGGGAGCGAGGGCGAGTGGGCGCTCGTCGTGGCGCGACTCGCCGCGGTGCCAGCGTACCTCGCGACGGCGCGCGCGAACCTCGCCGCCGGCAAGCGGGCGGGCAACGTCCCGGACTGGCGGATGGTCGAGCGCGACGGCATCGCCGGCAGCCGCGCCAACGCCGAGTACTTCCGGGACACCCTGCCCCGCACCGCCCGCGGCTTCCTCGGCGCACGCCCGTTCGCCGACGCCACGCTGTCCGGGCTCATGGCCGCCGCCGCCGGCGCCGCCGACGCCTACACCGCGTTCGCCACCTTCCTCGGCCAGACATTCGACGTCGAGGAGAAAGCGGACCGCTTCGCGATCGGGGAGCGTGAGTACGAGCTGCGCGTGCACGAGTTCCTGCGCGACCCGCGCAGCGCGCAACAGCTGTACGACTACGGGACGGCCCAGGTCGCGCTCTACACCGGAAAGATCTTCGCCGTCGCCGAGTCCGTGGCGCGCGACGCGAAGCTCGACCTGCGCTTCGGCTCCGACGCCGAGCGGCTGGCCGCCGTACGGCGCGTCATGGAGCACCTCTCGCAGGATTCGCCGCGGAGCGACGAGGAGCTCTTCCGCTGGTACCGCGAGACCGGAGTGCGCGCGGTCGCCTACGGGCGCGAGCGGGAGCTGCTCGACGTCCCGTCCGATTACCGGCTGGACGTGCTGGAGACGCCGCCCGTACTGCGCAGCACGATCGACGCCGCCTACTACGGCGCGCCGCCGTTCAAGAAGTCCGGGGTCGGACGCTTCTACCTGACGCCGACCGGCAACGACCCCGGCGCGCTCCGGCAGAACAACCGCGCCTCGGTCGCCGACACGGCGATCCACGAGGGCTTCCCCGGACACGACTGGCACTTCAAGTACATGACCGAGCACGCCGACGCGATCTCGAACATCCGCTGGCTCACGCCGGGCGCGGTCGAGGACTCGTCGTCCATGTGGGAAGACTCGATGGCACAGGAAGGGTGGGCGCTCTACGCCGAGGAGCTGATGGCCGAGCCGGCGCCTGGCCGACCGTACGGCTTCTACAGCGCGCCCGAGTACCTCTACGAGCTGCAGGGGCAGCTCCTGCGCGCCGTGCGGATCGTGGTGGACGTCGGCATCCACACCGGGCGGATGACGTTCGACGAGGCGGTGGACTACTTCACGGCCCACGTCTCCTTCTACCCCGGCGCCTGCGCCCGCGCGGCCGGCGACGCCGACGCGCGCGCGATCTGCGAGAACGCCCGCAAGGCGATCTACCGCTACTCGAAGTGGCCGACCCAGGCGATCACCTACAACCTCGGAAAGAGCGCGATCGTCGACCTGCGCGAGGCCTACCGCGCCCGCCGCGGCGCCGCCTACTCGGCCAAGGAGTTCCACCAGTCGCTGATGCGCATGGGGACCATACCGGCGGGGTACTTTCGAGAGACGTTCCTGAGAGGCGGGGAGTAGGGCTCGGGGAGTGGGGAGTGCCCGACCACGAACTACGAAAGGCGGGAGAGGTGAGATGGCTCGGCCCGTGTCACGTCTCATGCTCCTCGCCCTTCAGCCACTCCCCACTCCCGATTCCCCACGACTCAACTTCCGTTCGAGCACGCCCCGCACCGCCGGCCACTCCTCCTCGAGGACGCTGTAGTAGACGGTGTCCCGCCACCGCCCCGACTCGGTGAGCATGTGGCGGCGGAGTATCCCTTCCTCGACGGCGCCGAGGCGACGGATGGCGGTCCGCGAGCGCTCGTTGAGCCGGTCCGTCTTGAGCTCGACGCGCACGCAGCCGAGCGTCTCGAAGGCGTGGCGAAGCAGCAGCAGCTTGGCCTCGGTGTTCACGGCCGAGCGCTGCCACGGCCGCCCGACCCACGTCCAGCCGATCTCCACTCGCCGGTTGCGCGCGTCCACGTTGCCGTAGCGCGTGCTGCCGATCGCGTGCCCGTCGGCGACGAGCGCGAACGGGAGGGAGACACCGCGCCGCTGCTCGTCGAGCGCCGCGCTCACGTAGGCGTCGAGCTCCGCCGGCGTGCGCACTCGCGCCACCGTCCACCGCCACAGCTCCTCGTCGAGCGCGACGATCGCGAGGTCGGGCAGGTGGCGCGGGTGGAGCGGCTCCAGGGTGACGTGGGCGCCGCGCAGCGGGATCGGGTCGAGCGGGATCGTGAACATGGCGGCGTTCCGGGACGGCGGGAGGGAGCGGGCGCGGGCCGTGCAACGACGCAACGATACCGACCGAGCCGCTCCGCGATCAACCGCCGCCACGATCCGCCCTCCGCGTCCAGCCATGCCGATCGCCACCGTCAACCCAGCCACCGGCGAGACCGTCGAGACCTACACCGCGCACGACGAGGCCGAGGTGGAGCGCCGTCTCGCCGCCGCCAGCGAGGCATTCCGGCACTGGAGGACCGTGCCCGTCGCCGAGCGCGCGCGGTGCGTCGCGCGCGCCGGCGAGATCCTGGAGCGCGACAAGGAGTCGTACGGGCGGCTGATGACGCTCGAGATGGGCAAGACGCTGCGGGCGGCGATCGAGGAAGCCGCCAAGTGCGCGGTCGCCTGCCGCTTCTACGCCGAGCACGCCGAGCGCTTTCTCGCGTCAGAGGTCGTGCGCGACGACGAGGAGGAGCGCGGCGTCGTCGCGTTCCAGCCGCTGGGGACGGTCCTCGCCGTGATGCCGTGGAACTTCCCGTTCTGGCAGGTGATCCGCTTCGCCGCTCCGGCGCTGTGCGCCGGCAACGTCGGGCTGCTCAAGCACGCGTCCAACGTCCCCCGCTCGGCGCTCGCCCTCGAGGAGCTCTTCCGCCGGGCCGGCGCCCCCGGGGGCGTGTTCCAGACGCTTCTCGTCGGCAGCGGGCGCGTGGAGGCGATTCTCGGCGACCGGCGCGTCGCCGCGGCCACGCTCACCGGCAGCACGCCCGCCGGCAGCCACGTCGCGGCGACGGCCGGGCGGCACATCAAGAAGACCGTCCTCGAGCTGGGCGGCAGCGACCCCTTCGTCGTCATGCCGAGCGCCAACCTCGACGCCGCGGCGGAGACGGCGGTGAAGGCGCGCATGCTCAACAACGGCCAGTCGTGCATCAACGCCAAGCGCTTCATCGTCCACGAGCGCGTCGCCGACGAGTTCGAGCGGCGCGTCGTCGCCCGCGTCGGCGCGCTCCGCGTCGGCGACCCGACCGACGCGGCGACCGACGTCGGGCCCCTCGCCACGGCGGCGATCCTCGACGAAGTCGAGCAGCAGGTGCGCGACAGCGTGGCGCGCGGCGCCCGGCTCCTCGTCGGCGGCCAGCGCCTCGCACGGCCGGGCAACTGGTTCGCCCCGGGCGTGCTGACGGCGATCCCGAACGACGCGCCGGCCTACCGCGAGGAGGTGTTCGGGCCCGTGGCGCTGCTCTTCCGCGTGGCGAGCGCGGACGAGGCGATCGCGCTCGCCAACGACTCGCCGTTCGGCCTCGGGGCGAGCGTCTGGACGGCCGACGAGGCGGAGGCGCGACGGTTCGCGACCGAGCTCGACGCGGGCTCGGTCTTCGTCAACGCGATGGTCGCCTCGGACCCGCGCTATCCCTTCGGCGGGGTGAAGGAGTCGGGCTACGGGCGCGAGCTCGGCGCGTACGGGCTTCGCGAGTTCGTCAACGTGAAGACGGTGCGCCACGCGCGGCGCGGCACCGGCGCGGCCTCGCACACCGAGTAGCGCCCGTCACTCGACCGCCCGCGTCTCGCGGCTCAACCGGCGCGCCGCCGTCGGCGGCGCGATCGGTGCCGCACCGTCCGACGACCCGTCGCCGGCCAGCAGCCGACGCCACCAGCTCCGCCGCACCGGCCGCCTCAGCTCGGCGGCCACGGCGCGGCGCCACGCGTCGAGCATCGCCGAGGCGTCCGGGTAGCGGTCCTCCGGATTGGCCGTGAGGCCGCGGCGGAGCCACGCGGCGATGGCGAGCGGCACGCCCTGCAGGTCCACCTCGCCGGCCAGTTCGCGGGCGAGGATGCGCTTCGCGTCGCGGTCGCCGAACGGCGGGCGGCCGGTGAGGGCGTGGGCGACGATCGCCGCCATCGCGAAGCAGTCCACCTGCGGGCCTTGCGCCTCCCCGAGCAGCTGCTCCGGCGCGGCGAAGGCCGGCGTCCCGGACGTGCCCGAGCGGTCCTCGCCGGTCACGTTGGCGATGCCGAAGTCGGTGAGCCGCCAGCGGCGGTAGCGGTCGATGAGGATGTTCTCCGGCTTGAGGTCGCGGTGCACGATCCCCACCGCGTGCGCGGCGACGAGCGCGTCGAGCAGCTGCTCGACCTGCGGCGCGACCTCGGCCAGCGACCGCGGCCCCGAGCGCGCCAGCAGCTCGGCGACCGAGCCCCCCTCGGCGAGCTCCATCGTGTACCACGACACTTCGTTGCGCGAGTCGAAGTCGTAGATCGGCACGATCGCCGGGTGCGCGAGCTGGCCGGCGAGGCGTGCCTCGCGACGAAAGCGGCTCACCGCCACCGCGTCGCGCGCGACGTGGGGGTGAAGCATCTTGAGCGCGACCTCGCGCTCCAGCGTCAGGTCGCGCACGCGCCACACGCTGCCGAACGTCCCCGAGCCGATCGGGCCGAGCACGTCGTAGTCGTCGCCCGTGGCGAAGCGCAGCCGCGCCTCCTCGGATTCCGGGACCTGCAGCCCGGCGCCCTCGCCGACGAGCATCATCGGCCGCGCCGCGACGCCGCGATCGAGGGCGCGCAGGAGGGCGGCCAGCGAGCGGTGGCGCTTCGCCGGGTCGGCGAGCAGCGCCTGGTCGAGGATCGCGGCGACGCTCTGCGGGCACTCGGGGCGCACGAGGCGGATCGGCGGGATGTCGCGCGGCGGCGGCGCCTCGCCGGCGAGCGCGGCGAAGCACATCGCGGCGAGCTGCCACTGGTCGCTGAGCGCGGTCGGGGTCCACTCGGCGGGGCCCCACTCGGGCGCCGGCGGCGTCCACTGGCGGTCGGGCATCAGTCCCGGCGGCACCTCCTCCGGCGGCACCGTCCACTGCCAGCCGAGGAGCCAGAGCCGCCCGGTCGGCGAGACCCACACGGTCTCGGTGGAGACCGCGCCGTGCGCGGCCCCGGTGTCGTGCAGGTAGGAGAGCGCCGACCCGGCCGCCCGCAGCACCTGCAGCACGTAGGGGATCTCCTCGGCGCCGAGCCGCGCCAGCCGCGCCCCGATCGTCTCGCCGGCGATCCAGCGGCGCAGGTAGCCCGGTCCGCGGCGCATGTCGCCGAACGACGCCCAGTAGTGGTACGTCGTCGGCATCGCCGGGTGGTTCAGGTGCGCGAGGTGCCTCGCCTCGGCGCCGAGCCAGGGCGCGTGCGCCGGGTCGGGGGCGGTGACGAGCGAGAGCGACCGCCCGAGCGCGTCGAGCACCTCCTGGTAGTGCCGGTACTCGCCCGCCAGCCCCTCGGCGCCCCACTTCCAGCCGGGCGGGAGCTGCCAGGGCTCGAGGTGCGGCGGGATCTGGCGCGTGACGCGGTACGGGGCGGGAGTGTCCGGCACGGTGTCGGCTGGGGGCGGGTCGCGGCGGGAGCAGGCACCTCGCGCGCCCGATAAGCTAACACCTCCGGCGATCCCGGCGACGGGTCGTTCTAGACGGGCGGCGTGCCGGCCGGCGGGGCCGCGCCGTCGGTCGCCAACGCGGCCCGCAGCGCGAGGGTCACCGTCGTCCCGAACCCGCGCTCGCTCGCCACGTCGATCGTCCCGCCCCAGCCGTCTATGATGCGGCGGCTGATCGCCAGTCCGAGCCCACTGCCGCTCGTTCGGGTGGAGAAGTGCGGCTCGAAGATCTTCGGGAGGACGTCGGCGGGGATTCCCTCGCCGTCGTCGGCGACCGCCACCCGGACCCGCCCGGCCTCCTTGTCGCGCTCGACGTGGACGCCGACCCGCCGCGCGTTGGCGAGACGCGCGTTCTCGAGGACGTTGATGAGCACCTCGCGCAGCTCGTCGTCCCGTGCCTCGGCGACGGCCGGCGCGTCGGCGCCCGTCACCTCCCAGTGCACGCGACCCGCGGCGCCCTCCTCGTCCTGCCCGAGCCGCTCCAGGGCGACCACGTCGCGCACGACGGCGGCGACGTCGGTCGCCTCCGTGGGCGGGCGCTCGGCCGGCGCCGTGCCGTAGCGGCTGAAGGCGCGCGCGATCTCGTCCAGCCGGTCGATCTCGGCGAGGATGCGCCCGACGTTCTGCTCCAGCACGGCGTCGAAGTCCACGCGCGGGTTCTGCCGCGCGCGCCGCAGGTGCTGCACGCCGAGGCGGATCGGCGTGAGCGGGTTCTTGATCTCGTGCGCGATCTGGCGCGCCATCTCGCCCCACGCGAGCACCCGCTGGGCGCGCGCCAGCTCGGTCACGTCGTCGAGCGTGAGGACGACCGCGCCGCCGGCGCCGCGCGAGAGGCGCGTCAGCCGGCCGTGCAGCTGGCGGCGCCCGAGCTCGACGTCGAACTCCTCCTCCTCGAGTGCGCCGGCGATGAAGGCGCGCACGCGGCGCTCGATCTCCTCCGACCCGATGCAGTCGAGCCCCGTGCCGGGCGCGAGCTCGCACTCAAGCAGCAGCGCGGCGCGCGGGTTGGCGAGCACCACGCGCCCGTCGCCGCCGACGGCCACGACGCCGCTGGCGACGTTGCGGAGGACGGCCGCCGTGCGGCGCTGCGCCTCCTCGAGCGCCGACTGGCTCTCGCGCAGGTCGGCCGCCATGCGCCGGAACGCGCTGAAGACGGGGACGAACTCCGACGGCGGCTCGCCCGGCGGCACCGGCTCGCGCTCCCCGCGCGCGACGGCCAGCGCCGCCGCGCGCAGCACACCGATCGGCCGCGAGAGCTGGCGCGCAGCGACGCCGCTCAGCCCGAGCGCGGCGAGGGCGCCGAGCGCGGTCGAGAAGAGGACGAGCACGCCGAGATCGCGCCGCCGCTGATCGAGCACCAGCTCGTTGGTGCGCGCCGGGGCGGCGAGCACGACGCGCTCGCCGCCCGGCGTCCGCGCGGGCACGTAGCCGACCAGCGTCCCGGCGCGTCCTACCGGCACGATGCGGCTCGCCGCGATCGCGTCCCCCAGGCCGACGCGCAGGTGCACGCCGGGCGGGAGCAGCCTTCCGAGCGGGGCGAGCGCGTCGTACAGCGTATCGCTCACCGCGCGCAGCCCGCCGCCGCCGTAGAGCAGGAGCGGCGTGCCGAACCGCTCGGCGGCCGCGTCGAGCCGCGCGAAGTCGTCTCCCGCCGCGACGGCGCGCAGCGTCTCGCGCACGAGGAGCTCGCGCGACTGGCGGTCGTCGGCCTGCAGCCGGCGGTACGACCAGACGACGAATACGACCGACGGGACGATGAAGAAGCCGAACAGGACGAGCGTCAGCCGGGCGCGGAAGCTCCGCCGCCAGACGCGCTGGCGGGCGCGCAGCCACCGACCGAGGCCGCCGTCGGCGAGCGCGGCGAGCGTCCACAGCACCGCGACGACCGCGAGGTCGAGCAGGACGACGAGCGTGCCGCGCTGAACGAGCGCCGTCAGCGACCGCAGCTCGACCTCGACGTGGGCGCGCATCGGGCCGTCGGCCGTGCGCACCGTCCAGTCGCCGTGCAGCTCGTTCCCCTCGCGGCCCCACAGCGATTCTCCCGTACCCGCGGGCGGCGCCGCCGGCAGGCGCGGGTCCGTCGGCACGAGGCTCAGCGAGTACGGCGGCTCGGTGGCCGTCTCGGGCTCGAGGCCGAGTAGCGCCGTGCGCGGGTCGCCCGACGGGAGGAGTCGCGTGCGCGGACCGACGACGACCGTCGTCATCTGTCCCCTGGGGTGCGGGACGCCGAGCTGCAACGCCACGCCGGCGGCGCCCGGCGCCTGGCGGATCGTCGGCTGGCCGCTCCGCCGCACCTCGTCGAGCAGTACGGCGAGGTCCTCCGGCCGCGGCTCGACCGGCGCCATGACGAGCTCCGCGCCCGGCGTGCGGCCGGTCGTCCACGCGGTCAGCGCGACGGGAAAGCCGGCCGACGCGAGGTCGGCCGCGACGTAGCTCTGGAGCAGGTCGGTGCGTGTGATCGGCGGCTCCTCGGCGGCGAGCTGCGCCCCAAACCGCTCGAGCAGCGTGCGCGCGTAGGGATCGAAGGCCATCAGGCCGGCCACGTCGCGCTCGGCGAGCTCGACGCGCTTGCGGGCCGTCGCGCCCCAGACGAGCGTCGCCGCGCCGCAGCCGGCGACGGCCGCCGCCGCGAGCACGAAGCCGCGCGCCCGGCGCGTGAGGGCGAGCGCGGCGATCGCCGCGACCCAGACCGCCGGGTACCACGACGGCCACCGGCCGGGCGCGTCCCAGAGTGCGGGGCCGAGCACCGCGGCCGCGGCGGCGAGCGCCGGCGCGAGCCACGGCGGCAGTCCGCGTCGCGCGCCGAGCGCCGTGCGCCCGGCCGAGGCGCCGGCGAGCAGCACGCACGTCGCCGCGAGGAAGAGGGTGAGCTCCCACGCGAGCCAGAGCACGACCGGGCTCCCCCACGGCGGGAGGACGATGCCGCGCGAGAGCGCGCGCAGCAGGAAGGGCCCGGCCCCGGCGACGACGACGACCGCCGCCAGCGCAGGCCAGCGCGACCGCAGCCGGATCGGGGACCGCAGCACGGCGAGGAGGCCGAGCAGCGCCAGCGCGCTCGTCAGCCCGAGCGCCGCCGCGCTCGCCGTGAACGGGCCGCCGAGTGGCGCGAAGTAGAACGACGGGTCGAAGAAGCGCGACGCGTTCGAGAAGGCGTTGAGCGGCACGAGGCCGACGACGGCGAGCAACACGGCGAGCGCGGCGAGCCGGCGGGCGAGCGGCGCCGGACGCCGCCAGAGCGTGGCACCGAAGAAGGCCAGGGCGAGCGCGAGCAGCGGTGCGCCGCGCGTGCGCCCGTCCTCCACCGCGCGCAGCCGCGCCTCGCCGCGCTCGAGCGCGCGCGGCGCCGCGACGAAGAGCGGCGTGCCGCCGGGGGAGAAGACGAGGCGCGCCGCGCCCGGGGCGCCGCCCTCGGCGGCGGCCGATGGGGGCATGATGTCGAAGCCGCGCACGCCGCTCCGCCGCGCGATGCGGGCGTCGAGCGCGCTCACGAGGTGATCGGCGGGCGGCTCGGCGTGCACCACTTCGGTCGCCACGGCGCGCTGCGTACCGCGCCGCGCGGTGGCCTGCAGCGTGACGTAGAAGCCGTTCGACGACGCCGCGTAGGGCCGGGCGCCGCTGTCGGGCACGATGCGCAGCAGCCCCGCCCACGCCGCCGGCACACCCGCGCGGTAGAGGACCACCGCCTCCTGCCGGCCGTCGCGCACGAGCGGCGCGAGCCAGCGGAAGGCGGGGCGCGGCTCCACCGGGGCGTCGAGCGCGCGCTCGGCGCGCCGGGTCAGGGCGCGCGCCGCGTCCGTGAGCGCGGCGCCGAGCCGCGCGGTGCTGCGCGCCTGCACGTCGGCCGCGTAGGCGTCCCACGCACGATCGATTCGCGTCAGCGTCCACTGCGTCGGCGCGACCGCGACGCAGAAGACAGCGGCCATCGCCGCGCACGGCGTCGCCCACAGCCGGCGCGCTCGCACCGGGTGCAGACGGGCGAGCAGGAGTGCCGCCGCCGTAGCGGCGGCGCAGACGGCGAGGTAGAGTACGCCGGGCTCGCGCAGCCAGAGCGCGCCGGCGAGCGCCGCGACGGTCGCCGCGGCACCCCAGCGCAGCGTCGCGCGCGCGTCGGCGCCCCGGCTCGGCGCCGGTCTGGCGCGCGGAAGGGGGGCGACCGCCGCCGCGCCCCGCGCACCGTCATCGCGCGGCAGCCGCCGCGGGTCCTGCAACGCCGCTTCCGTCGAAATGGGCAATCCACTCCCCGCGGCCCGGCCGCGCCGCCTCAAGGAAATCGTCCCCGCCGAAGCCGCGGCGGCGATCGCCACCGACCCGCGCCTCATCGTGCCGGTGGGCACCTGCGAGCAGCACGGCCCGCACCTCCCGCTCGGCTGCGACACCTACATCGTCGAGCACCTCGCCGACGACCTCTCGTCGGAGTACGGGGTGCTGCGCGCGCCGACGGTGGAGTACGGCGTCAACGTGGACACCGAGCGCGGCTTCGCCGGCAACGCCTCGGTGCGCAAGAAGACGCTTCACCGCATGCTGAACGACCTGCTCTCCTCCTGGGAGGCGACCGGCGTGCGCGAGTTCATCCTGCTCACCGCTCACGGCCACGACCCGCACCAGGAGGCCCTCGCGACCGTCATCACCGCCGAGGCGCGGGTGCGCGTCGTGGACATCTTCGCCGTGCGCCTCGACGACCTGCTCGAGGGACAGACCGAGGCGATGCACGGCGACGAGGTGGACACGTCCATCATGCTACACCTCGCCCCCGAGCTCGTGCGCATGGACCTCGCTCAGGATTATATGATGTCGCGCGAGGCGCTGCGACGTTACCGGCGGGGCTGGATGAAAGTCCCGAAAGGAAGCCCCGGCTCCATCGGGCGCCCGACGCTGGCCTCGGCCGAGAAGGGGCGGGCCCTCTACGAGCGCATCCGCTCGAGGATCAGTGATCGCATCTTCCTGACGCCGGCGACGGACGAGGATTAGGCGGGACGCCGGAGCAGTCACTATGACCGGGGCGGTCACTAGTCACTCGCTACTGGTCGCTGGTAACGGCCCCGCGCAGTGCGAAGTGCCCCGAGGGGGCTGCCCTACCAGTCACTGGTAACCAGCAACCAGCAACCGCCCGGCGAACAAGGGCCTGGTTTCCCGGGTATCATACTCTCATGCGAACTCACCTCCTTCCCGCCGTGGCGCTGCTCGTCGCCCTGCCGGCCGCCCGTGCCGACGCCCAGGTGGCAACGGCGGACGAGGGCAGCTTCACGATCACGCGCGACGGGAGCCCCGTCGGGCGCGAGGAGTTCAGCATCCGCCGGACGCCGGGCGGCGAGAGCGGGACCGTCTACGTCGCCAGCGCCACCGTCTCGTACACCGACCGCCGCCTCTCCCCCGCCCTGCGCGCCGACGCCGCCGGGGCGCCGCTCGCCTACCAGATGGAGGTGCGCGTCGGCAGCGAGGTGCAGGAGCGCCTCACCGGGCAGGTCGGGCGGGGACGCTTCAGCGCGGTCACCAAGACGCCGCGCGGCGAGTCGTCGAAGGAGTACGTCGTCTCCGACGGCGCGCTGATCCTCGACGACGACGTCTTCCACCAGTACTTCTTCGTCGCCCAGGGGCGCCGCACGGGCAGCGTGCCAGTCGTCGTGCCGCGCCGCAATGCGCAGCTCACGATGCGGATCGAGGAGCGCGGCTCCGAAGCGCTGACGATCGGCGGCCAGCGCGTGGACGCCCGCCATCTCGTGCTCAAGGACGCCAGCGGCACCGCCGACCGCGACATCTGGGTGGACGCGCAGAACCGGGTGCTCAAGGTCGCCCTCTCCGCCCGCAACATCGTCGCAACGCGCGACGAGGCGCCGCGCCCGTAACGGCCACCGGCCGGCGCCTGACGGCCCGACGCCCCGACCCTGCGGCGGGGCGTCTTGTTTTTCCGCCGTCTCGGACTCCATTTGTGAGGAGTGGACGCGCCCCTTTTCCCGACGGCGGCGGCGCCCTCGCTCGTGCCTGCGTGCCCTGAAACTCCCCCCGGGCGCACCCCGTACGACGCGCAGAACCTCTTCCCAGGACCTCCGATGCGCCTCACGCCGCTCGCCCTGCTCTTCGCTCTCGGGGCCAGCCGACTCGCCGCCCAGACGCCTCCGCAGCCCGCGCCCCAGCCGGCGACGCCGCAGACGCCGGCGCAGGTCGGCCCGACCGCGACGCTCACGCTGCAGGAGGCCCAGCAGCTCGCGCGCCGCAACAACCCCGCGCTCCAGCAGACGGTGGGCGCGCAGCGGACGGCCCACGCGCAGGTCCGCAGCGCCTACGGTGCCTTCCTTCCGAACGCCGACGTGAACCTCGGGTCGCAGTACCGCGAGGGGCGCCAACAGTTCGTCAACGGCATCCCGTTCGGCGCCACCTCGGCGACGATCTCCTCGTCGTACAGCATGAGCCTCCAGGCGAACTACAACGCGGCAACGTTCATCGGGCCGAAGCTGCAGCGGGCCAACGCGCGCGCCGCCGAGGCCGACGTCGCCAGCTCCACCGAGCAGCTGCGCGCCGACGTCTCGCAACAGTACCTCACCGTGCTCCAGCAGCAGGCGCGCGCGACGCTGCAGGACACCCTGCTCGCCAACGCCCAGCTCCAGCTGCAGCTCGCCCAGGCGCGCGCCGCGGTCGGCTCGGCGACCGCGCTCGACGTGCGGCGCGCCGAGGTCGCCGTCGGCCAGCAGCGCGTGGCGCTGCTCCAGGCCCGCAACCAGGTGGAGATCGAGAAGCTGCGCCTCTTCCAGCGGATGGGCGTGGACCAGCCGGCCAACGTGGCACTGACCACCGACTTCCCGATCGAGCCCCTCAACTTCTCGGTCGAGCAACTGCTCGACATGGCGCGCCGCGGCAACCCGACCCTCAACGCGATCCGCTCGCGGCAGAGCGCCGCCGACCTCGGCTACCGCGCCGCGCAAAGCCAGTACACGCCGACGCTGTCGCTCTACACGGCGTGGGGCGGCTTTACGAACCAGTACACCGACGAGGGCTTCGTCGCCACGCAGGCGCTCGAGAACAAGCAGTCGCCGTGCATCCAGAGCGAGACGATCCGCGCCATCGCGGCGAACCGCTCGCCCGACTTCTCGATCTGCAACGCGATCACCCTCACCGACCAGGAGCGGGCCTCGGCGCTCAACACGAACAGCCAGTACCCGTTCAGCTTCCAGCGCAACCCGTGGCTGGTGCAGGCGCAGCTGTCCTTCCCGGTGTTCAACGGCTTCCAGCGCGAGCAGCGCATCCAGGAGGCATCCGTCGCCCGCAACAACGCGCGCTACAACGTGCGCGCCCAGGAGCTCGCCCTCAAAGCGGGCGTCACGGGGGCGTACCTGACGCTCACCGCGGCCCAGCAGACGGTCACCCTCCAGGAGCAGAACGCCCGCACCGCCCGCGACGCGCTGACCCTCGCCGAGGAGCGCTACCGGGTGGGCGTGGCGACGCTGGTGGACGTGCAGCAGGCGCGCGCCGACTACGAGCGCGCCGAGAACGAGCGCATCAACGCGATCTACGACTACCACCGGGCGTACGCCGGCCTCGAGAGCGCCGTCGGCCGGCCGCTCCGCTGATCCGGTCCGCCCCGGGCACGCCCTCCCCGCAGCCTTCACGTCCCGCGCCCTCCGGCCGCGGCAACCCGAGGACTAAATGAGCAAACGAGTCAAGTGGACCGTCCTGGGCATCGGCCTGGCGACAATCGCCGGCGTCGGCGTCCTGACCGCCGCCAAGCGCGGCAAGAAGGCGACGATGGTCCGCATCGAGGCCGTGCAGCCGCGCGACCTCGTCGCCTCGGTGACGGCGAGCGGCCAGGTGCGCCCGCAGACGAAGGTGGACGTCGCCGCCGACATCAGCGGTCGCATCGTGCGGCTCGCCGTCGCGGAGGGGCAGACGGTGACCAAGGGGCAGTTCCTGCTCCAGATCGACCCGTCGCAGGCCGAGGCCGAGGTGCAGCGCGCCGCGGCGGCGATCGCCTCCGCCCGCGCCCAGGCGGCGCAGGCGAAAGCGAACTACCTGCAGGCGAAGCGCAACTACGAGCGCTCGGCCGAGATCAAGCGCACGAACGCGCAGCTGATCAGCGACGAGCAGCTCGAGCAGCTGCGCACGGCGATGGAGGTCAACCAGGCGCTGCACGAGGCGGCGACGCACTCGGTGGAGCAGGCGGCGGCCTCGCTCCGCGACGCCCGGTCGCGACTCGGCAAGTCCACGATCGTCGCCCCGATGAGCGGCAAGGTGACGCGCCTCAACGTCGAGCAGGGGGAGACGGCGGTCCCCGGCACGTTCAACAAGGACGCCGCGACGCTGCTCACGATCAGCGACATGAAGGTCCTCGAGACGCGCGTCAAGGTGGACGAGACCGACGTCGCGCGGATCAGCGTGGGCGACTCGGCCCAGGTCCAGATCGACGCCTTCCCCGATACCACGTTCACCGGCCACGTCGTCGAGATCTCGAACAGCTCGGTGAAGTCGGCGCTGTCCGGTCAGCCGCAGGGGGACCAGGCGATCGACTACGAGGTGACGATCCGCCTCGACAACCCGCCCGTGGACACGCGCCCGGATTTCTCGGCGACGGCGAAGATCGTCACCGACACTCGGCGCAGTGCGCTTTCCATCCCGATCATCGCCCTGACCGTCCGCGAGGACTCGGCGGTGGCACGCGGCGACACGGCCGTCACGCTCGGCCGCAACGCCACCCAGGCCAAGTCGCAGGTCGGCAACGTGGACGTCGAGGGCGTCTTCGTCGTCGGCACGGACAACAAGGTGACCTTCCGCCCCGTCAAGGTGGGAATCGCCGGTGAGCGGTACTTCGAGGTGGTGGGTGGCCTCAGGAGCGGCGAGCGGATCGTGGCCGGCACGTACCAGGCGATTCGCGAGCTCAAGGACGGCACGCTCGTCCGCGAGCAGAAGGCAGAGCCGAAGAAGAAGGAGACGAAGTCGTGAGCCCGTTCGGCGGCGTCGTCGGCTCCAACGCGGACGTCGGGGAGATGAGCACGACCGCCGAGCGACAGGTGGTCGTCGGCACCAGCGGCGCTCCGCCCGACAAAGACTGGGTGATCGTCACCCGCGGGCTCAAGCGGGAGTACGACATGGGGGGCGAGATCGTCCGCGCGCTGCGCGGAGTGGACCTCGCCATCCGCCGGAACGAGTACGTCGCCATCATGGGGCCGTCCGGCTCGGGGAAGTCCACGCTCATGAACCTCATCGGCTGCCTCGACACGCCGAACGAGGGGGAGTACTGGCTCAACGGGATGCTGGTCTCGAAGATGTCCGACGACGCCCTCGCCCGCGTGCGCAACAAGGAGATCGGCTTCGTCTTCCAGACGTTCAACCTCCTCCCGCGGGCGACCGCACTGCACAACGTCGAGCTCCCGCTCGTCTACGCCGGCGTCCCGTCCGACGAGCGGAGGAAGCGGGCCACCGAGGCGCTCGAGCGCGTCCAGCTCGGCGAGCGCGTGGGGCACCGGCCGAACGAGCTCTCGGGCGGGCAGCGCCAGCGCGTCGCCATCGCCCGCGCGCTCGTCAACCGCCCCTCGATCCTGCTCGCCGACGAGCCCACGGGGAACCTCGACTCGCAGACGTCCGAGGAGATCATGCGGGTCTTCGAGGAGCTGGCGTCGCACGGGCAGACGGTCATCATGGTGACCCACGAGCCCGACATCGCCGCCCACGCGCGCCGCATCATCGTGCTGCGAGACGGCGTGATCGCCAGCGACGAGCCGCAAGCGCGATTCGTCGCCAAGATCGGACTGTAGTAGGACGACCCCCGACTTCGGCCGCCCGGCGCTCCGCCGGGCGGCCAGCGCGGGAGCCGAGCGCCCATAGCCGACGACCGCCCAATGCCGTTCCTCGAAGCCGTTCGCCTCGCCCTGTCGCAGATCCGCGCCCAGAAGCTCAAGAGCTTCTTCACCCTGCTGGGCGTGATGATCGGGGTCACCTTCCTCATCGCGGTCGTCTCGATCGTCGAGGGGATGGGCGACTACATGGAGAAGGACCTGGTCGGGAAGCTCATGGGGGTGAACACCTTCGAGCTGCGCCACCGTCCGTACATCAACATCGGCGACGTCGACGAGGCGGAGTGGCGGTCGTACCGAACGCGGCCGCGCCTCGAGATCGGCGACGTGGAGCCGGTCGTGAGCGCGCTCCCTTCCGGCACCCGCTGGTACGTGATGGCGCAGGACCGCATCACCGCCGAGTCGCGCTACACCCGTCCGCGCGTCGTCGAGGTCTACGCCGTTTCGGGCGACTACTTCGAGATCAAGAACCTGGGGCTCACCAGCGGGCGCGCGCTCGGTCCGGTCGACCACGCGACCGCCGCGCTCAACGTCGTCATCGGCAAGGACGTCGCGGAGGCCTTCTTCAGCGGCGTCTCGCCGCTCGGCCGCCAGATCAAGCTCGGCGGCCTTCCCTATACCGTCGTGGGCGTCGCCGAGCCGCAGGGGAGCTCGTTCGGCCAGTCCTTCGACCGCTTCGTCGTCGCGCCGTACGAGACTCCCGTCAAGCGCCTGCTAAACCGAAGTCCGCGGGTGATCGACGGCATCATCGTGCAGGCACCGAGCGCGCAGCTCATGGAGCCGCTCAAGGAGGTGGTGCGCCAGACCATGCGGACGCGGCACAAGCTGCGGCCGGGGCAGCGTGACGACTTCTCGATCACCACCAGCGAGTCGACCCTCGCCTTCTGGAACAAGCTCAAGGGCTACCTGGTGTGGGCGGGCGTGGCGCTCCCCGCGATCGGCCTCGTCGTCGGCGCCATCGTGATCATGAACATCATGCTGGTCGCGGTCGCCGAGCGCACTCGCGAAGTGGGCATCCGCAAGGCGTTGGGCGCCCGGCGGCGCGACATCATGGCGCAGTTCCTCGTCGAGTCGGCCACGCTCAGCGTGGTCGGCGCGGCGATCGGGATCGCGCTCGGCTTCGCGCTCGCGGCCTTCATCGCCGAGATCTCGCCACTGCCGGCGAGCGTCGCCCCGTGGTCCATCGTGGTGGGCATCCTGCTCGGCGCCGGCGTCGGCGTCGTCGCCGGCGTCTACCCCGCGAGCCGCGCGTCGCGGCTCGACCCCATCGCCGCCCTGCGGCAGGAGTAGCCAGTGGCCGAGCGCCTCTACACGCTCGTCGAGGGCTTCGGGATCGCCATCGAGTCGCTGCGCGCGAACAAGGTGCGAGCCGGCCTCACGATCCTGGGCGTCGCCATCGGCGTGTTCGTCGTCGTCGCGATCTCGGCGGCCATCCACGGCATCAACGCCGGCGTGGCCCAGGCGTTCGAATCCACCGGACCCACGACCTTCTTCGTCTCGCGCTACCCCATCTCGTTCGAGAATTGCGACGGGACGGGCGAGACGTGCAAGTGGCTGCGCAATCCGCCCCTCACCTTCGGCGAGCTGCGCGAGATCCGCGACATCTCCACGATCAGGTTCGCGGGCGCGCGCCTCGACCGGCGGGCGGAGGTGCGCTACGCCGACCGGCGACTCACCTCCACGTCCGTCATCGGGTTCACGCCCGAGTGGACGACGATCGAGGGGGGCACGGACATCTTTCCGGGGCGCAGCTTCACGGAGGCCGAGAATCTGAGCGGCGCGCCGGTGGTCGTCATCAACGACGTCATGGCCACGCGGCTCTTCGGCGAGGCGGACCCGATCGACAAGGAGGTGCGGATCCGCGGCGTGCCCTTCCGGGTGATCGGAGTCTACACGAAGGCGCCCAACTTCTTCGAGGGCGGCGAGAAAGGTGAGGCCATCGTGCCGATCACCGCGGCCGTTCGCCGGCTCAACGCCGAAGAGGACGAGATGGCGTTCGCCGTGGTTCCGCGCGCCGACGTCGCACGCGACGTGGCCGTCGACGACGTGACCGCCTACCTCCGCGGCCGCCGGGGCCAGCGCCCGGCGGACGAGAGTAGCTTCGCCATCATCACACAGGACAAGCTGTTCGAGACCTGGGGCAAGATCACGGGCATGTTCTTCCTCGTCGCCTTCGCGCTCTCCTCGGTGGGACTCATCGTCGGGGGGGTGGGCGTGGTCGCCATCATGATGATCTCGGTCACCGAGCGCACTCGTGAGATCGGGGTGCGGAAGGCCCTCGGCGCCACGCGGGCGACCATCCTGCTCCAGTTCCTGGTGGAGGCGGTCACGCTCACCGGGATCGGCGGTGCGGCGGGACTCCTCGCGGGCTGGCTGCTGGCGCTGGTCGTGCGCAACGTGTCGTCGATCCCCGCCTCGGTGCAGCCGGGCGCGGTCCTCCTAGCGCTCGCCGCCAGCGCGGCAACGGGCGTTCTCTTCGGCCTCTTCCCCGCCGCGCGCGCGGCGCGGCTGGATCCGGTGGAGGCGCTGCGGCACGAGTAGCAGGATGGGGGGTGGGGACTGGGGAGTGGGAGTCAAAACAGGAGGGCGTGCGACATGAGACGGCAGACGGCCCATCTCACCTCTCACGCTCTTCGTATTTCAGCCACTCCCCGCTCCCCACTCCCCATTCCCCGGTTCGGGGCTCATCTTCCGCCCCCATGCACTCCGTGGACATCCTCGCCATCGCGGCCCACCGGGACGACGTCGAGCTGACGTGCGGCGGGACGCTGATCAAGGCGGCGTCGCTCGGGCGCCGCACGGCGATCCTCGACCTCACCCAGGGCGAGACGGGGACGCGCGGCTCGGCCGACATTCGCGCCGCCGAGGCGAGCCGCGCCGCCGAGGTGCTCGGCGTGCAGGCGCGCGAGAACCTCGGACTCCCCGACGCCGGCATCGTCAACACGCCCGACACGCGAGCCGAGCTCGCGCGCGTAATCCGGCGCTTCCGTCCACGCGTCGTTCTCGCCCCGGCCCCGCGTGGACGCCACCCCGACCACCGCGCGGCGGCCGAGTTGGTGCGCGACGCATGCTTCGTCGCCGGCCTCGCGAAAGTCGCGCCCGACGTGCCGAAGTGGCGCCCGCACAAGGTCGTTCACTGCGTGACGTACCGCGAGGACTTCTCGAAGCCGACGTTCGTCGTGGACGTGAGCGACGAGTTCGAGCGCAAGCTCGAGGCGATTCGCTGCTACGAATCGCAGTTCGAGGGCGTCACGCAGGCCGGCGAGGTGTACCCGAACGGCGAGCCGCTCCTCGACGTCGTGCGCCACCAGGCGGCGCACTACGGCACGCTGATCCGCTCGCGTTACGGCGAGCCCTTCTTCACCTACGAGACGATGCGCGTGGACGACATCGCCGCCCTCGAGGTTTCCACGTTTTGAGCCCGCACGACACGACTGCTGGCGCCGATTCGATCGACTACGGCTCCTACCTCGCCCTCGACGAGCTGCTGCGGCTGCAGCACCCCCGCTCGTCTCCGGTGCACCCCGACGAGCTGCTCTTCATCGTCGTCCACCAGTCGAGCGAGCTCTGGTTCAAGGTCATCCTGCAGGAGATCGACGCCCTCGTCGGCGCGCTCGAGCGCGGAGAGACGATGTACGCGGTGCTCTCGGTGCGGCGGCTCAACGTGCTGACGCGCATCGTCTCCGGGCAGCTCTCGGCGCTCGACACGCTCCCGCCCCAGCACTTCGCGCAGTTCCGCGGCTACCTCGGCAGCTCGAGCGGCTCGCAGAGCGTGCAGTTCCGCGCGATCGAGGCGGCGAGCGGACTGCGCGACCCGCACTTCATCAAGGCCCTCGAAGAGCACGGCGAGCCGCCGGCCGCGGTCCGCCGCGCGCTCGAACGACCGACGCTGCAGGAGCTGTTCGATCGGCTGCTGGCGCGCGAGGGGGCGACGCTCGAGGCGCTCTACACCGGGCCCGCGCCGACGCCGCTCTTCCTGCTCGCCGAGGGGCTGCTGGAGTACGAGCAGCAGTTCGCCCTCTGGCGATTCCTCCACGTGCAGCTCGTCGAGCGCATCATCGGCCCCGGCACCGGCGGCACGGGCGGAACGCTCGGAGCCCGCTACCTCGCGCGCACGGTGTCGCAGCGCTTCTTTCCGAAGCTGTGGGAGGTGCGCGGGAAATTCTTCGGCGGCGATCGTCCAACCGCAGTGGACGGTTCACGGTAGGTGGTTCACGGCTGACGGTCGAACGGCGCTCGTCGGCCGCCACGAAATCGGCAGGCGCAAACCACCGTGTCCGTGAACCGGCAAGCGTAAACCGTCCACTGCCCTTCGCCCTCGCATGCTTCGCGACATCTCCATCGCCGTCCACCCCGGCACCCCCGAGTGGCCGGGAGACACGCCCTTCTCCTGCCGCTGGAGCTGGGCGATGTCGAGCGGGGCGAGCGTCAACGTCTCGGCGCTGACGAGCAGCCCCCACGTCGGCACCCACGCCGACGCACCGCTCCACGTGCGCGACGGCTGGCCGGGCGCTCACGAGCTCCCGCTCGACGCCTTCTGCGGGGCGGCGACGGTGGTGGACGTCGGCGGCGCGCGAGGCCCGATCGGACTCGACGCGCTCGAGGCGCGGGCGCCGCTCGGCGTCGTCGAGCGGCTACTCCTGCGCACGGGGCGATCCATCGCCGGCGGCTCGTTCCCCGACGACTGGCCGGTCCTCGAGGAGGGGTGCGTCCGCGCCCTGCTCGGGCGGGGCCTTCGCCTGCTCGGCGTGGACGCGCCGAGCGTGGACGAGCGCGAGAGCAAATCGCTTCCCGTGCACCACATGCTGTTCGCCGGCAACGCCTGCATCCTCGAGAACCTCGACCTGCGACGCATCCCACCGGGCGACTACGAATTGATCGCGTTCCCGCAAAAGCTGATGGGACTCGACGCGGCTCCCGTACGGGCTGTCTTGCGGAGCTGAGCGGCTCTGGCGGTTGGTGGGGGCGTCTGTTGAGTGATGGGCTCCTTTGTGGCCCATCTCACCTCTGACGCCCCTCGGCTCGGACGCCGGCCGTTCGACAGCCCCGCCCTCGGACTTATATTTCGGGCATGCGTCCCCCTCCCATCTACCTCGATCACGCCGCCACGACCCCGGTCCGGCCGGAGGTGGTCGCCGCGATGGCGCCCTTCTTCGGGCCCCGCTTCGGCAACCCCTCGAGCGCGCACCGGTGGGGGCGCGAGGCGCGGGCGGCGCTCGATGAGGCGCGCGAGCGGGTGGCGGGATGTCTCGGCGCGGGCGCCGACGAGGTCTGCTTCGTCTCCTGTGGCACCGAGGGGGACAACCTGGCCGTGCTCGGCACCTGGCGCGCGGCACGGGTGGCGGCGCCCGACGGGGGCCCGGCGCGCACCGCCATCGTCACGACGCCGATCGAGCACAAGGCGGTGCTCGCCGCCGTGCACCAGGCGGCGCGCGAGGGCGCCGAGGAGCGACTGCTCGCCGTGGACGCCAACGGCGTCGTCGATCGCGCGTCGTTCGACGCCCTCGTCCGTGACGACGTCGCCGTCTGCTCGATAATGTGGGTCAACAACGAGATCGGCACCGTGCAGCCGATCCCCGAGCTCGCCGCGGCGGCGAAGGTGCGGGGCGTCCCCTTCCACACGGACGCCGTGCAGGCGTTCGGCAAGATCGCGATCGACGCCCGCACCCAGCCGTTCGACACCCTCACCCTGAGCGGTCACAAGATCGGCGCCCCGAAGGGGATCGGTGCGTTCTTCGTGCGGCGCGGGACGCCGCTCGAGCCGCTCATGCACGGCGGCTCCCAGGACCGCGGGCTGCGCCCGGGCACCGAGAACGTGGCGATGGCCGTCGGGCTCGCCCGCGCCGCCGAGCTGGCGGTCGCCGAGCGCGAGGAGGAGTGCGCACGGCTCGCCCGCCTGCGCGACGCGCTCGAGGCCGAGCTGCTGGCGCGGATCCCCGACGCCGTCGTGCACGGCCGCGGCGGGCCGCGCGCGCCGCACGTGCTCAACATCTCGGTGCCGGGCACGGACAGCGAGTCGCTCCTCCTCGCGCTCGACCTCGCCGGCGTCGCCGCGTCGTCCGGCTCGGCGTGCCAGACGGGGAGCGTGACGCCGTCACACGTCCTGACGGCGATCGGCGTGCCTCCGGAGCTCGCCTCCGCCGCGGTGCGCATGAGCCTCGGCGCGCTGACCACCGACGAGTGCGTGCGCCGCGTCTCCGAGCTCTTCCCGGCGCTGATCGGGAAGGCGCGCCGCCTCGCCGGCGCGACGAGCTGACGATGGCCGCGCGCGGGAGCGGCGAGCGGGTGCTCGTCGCGATGTCGGGCGGCGTGGACTCCTCCGTCGCCGCGGCGCTGCTCGTCGAGCAGGGCTACGAGGTGATCGGGGCGACCATGAAGCTCTTCTGCTACGGCGACGAGCCGGTCCCCGACCGCCCCTGCTGCTCACTCGACTCGATCAACGACGCCCGCCGCGTCTGCGAGTCGCTCGGCGTGCCGCACTACGTACTCGACCTGCAGAGCGCGTTCGGGCGCGACGTGGTGGACGACTTCGTGGGCGAATACGCGCGCGGGCGGACGCCGATCCCCTGCGTCCGCTGCAACACGTTCACGAAGTTCCGCGACTTGCTCCGCAAGGCGGACGCGCTCGACGCCGCCTACGTCGCCACCGGCCACTACGCGCGCGTGGAGGGCGGCGAGCTGCGCCGCGGCGCCGACCGCCGCAAGGACCAGACGTACTTCCTGTGGGGCGTCGAGCGCGACGTCGTGCGTCGCATGCTGCTGCCCGTCGGCAGCGCGACCAAGGAGCAGACCCGCGCCACGGCGCGCCGGCTCGGCCTCGACGTCGTCGCCGACAAGGTGGAGAGCCAGGACATCTGCTTCGTGCCCGACGGTGACCACGCCAAGGTGATCGCGCGCCGGCTCGGCGCCGACGCGCCGTCGCTCGCCCGGGGCCCGGTCGTGCTGTCGAGCGGGCGCGTGGTCGGCGAGCACGACGGCTTCGCGCGCTACACGGTCGGCCAGCGCCGCGGCCTGCCGGGCGGCTTCGGCGAGCCGATGTACGTGGTCGCGATCCGCCCCGCCGAGCGCGCGGTCGTCATCGGGCCGCGCGCCGAGCTGCTCGGTCGCGGCGTGATCGCGCGCGAGATCAACTGGCTCGTAGACCTGCCGCCGGTCGCGGGCGACCGCGTCGAGGTGCAGATTCGCCACCGCTCGCCCGCCGCGCGCGGCGAGATCGTGCGCCTCGAGGGCGGCGAAGTCGAGATCGCGCTCGACGAGCCGGTGTCGGCGATCACTCCCGGCCAGTCGCTCGTCCTCTACGACGGCGAGCGCGTGCTCGGCGGCGGGGTCATCGAGTCGGCCGGTGAGTCGGCCCGTCGCGCCCGCGGCGCGCTCCCGGTCCTGGCGAAGTCCACCGCCGCCTGACGCGGCGGCGGCGGCGGAAACAAGACGGGGGGCGCCGGGCGCCCCCCTTCAGTACTTCATCCCACCGGCCTCAGCGAACTCCCGCATCAGCCGCTCCTGCTCCTCGCTCAACTTCTCGGGCGCGGTGATCTGGACCTCGACGATCAGGTCGCCGCGGTGCTCGGCCTTGGCGATCCCCTGGCCGCGGACGCGGAAGCGCTTCCCGGAGGCGGTCCCCGCGGGTACGCGCAGCGTGACCTTTTTCCCGTCCAGCGTCCGCACGCCGATCTTCGAGCCGAGGGTCGCCTGGGCGACGTTGATCGGCACCGTGGCGACGACGTCGAGCCCCTCGCGCTTGAAGAAGCGGTCGGGCTGGACCTCGAACGTGATCAGCAGGTCGCCGGGGGGGCCGCCGCCGTTACCCTTCGCGCCCTGCCCCTTGAGGCGGATCTTGGTCCCGGTGTCCACGCCCGACGGTACGGTGACGAGCACCTTGCGCCGCGTCCGCACCTCGCCGACACCGTTGCACGTCGGACAGCGCTCGCTCGGCACCTGGCCGCGCCCGAGGCACATCGGGCAGGGGCGGTTGACGGCGAAGCCGCCCTGCCCGAACGACACGCTGCCCCGACCCGAGCACTCGGGACACGTCTTGAGCGTCGCGCCAGGCGCGGCGCCGTTGCCGCGGCAGGTCGGGCACTCCTCGTTCACCTCGAGCTCGATCGGCACCTTGCCGCCGAGCGCCGCGGTGCGGAAGGGGACGTCGAGCGAGGTCTCGATGTCGTCGCCGCGCTCCGGGCCGCCCCGGCCGCGGGTGGCGCCGGTGCCGCGCCCCGCGCCGCCGCCGAACATCGAGCCGAAGAGGTCCCCGAGCCCGCCGAGGCCGCCGATGTCGAAGTCCTCGAAGCGGAAGCTCCCGCCAGGGCCAGCGCCGCCCGCCGCGCCGGCGCCCGGACGTGCCCCGCCGCCACGTGGCGAACCCCGCCCCGCGCCGGCCCCGCCGAAGCCGCCGAACGCGCCGAGCCGGCGCATGTCGTCGTACTGCTTTCGCTTCTGCGGGTCGCCGAGGACTGTGTAGGCCTCGGAGATCTCCTTGAAGCGGTCGGCGGCCTTCGGGTCGTTCGCGTTGGCGTCCGGGTGGTACTGCTTGGCGAGCCGCCGGTAGTGCTTCTTGATCTCGTCCTGGCTCGCCGAGGCGGAGACGCCGAGCACCGCGTAGAAGTCTTTCTGGGCCATGGGGGGACGGTCAGCGGCGCCCGGTCAGCCGTTCCACTGCTTGACGACGACCCGCGCCGGCCGCAGGAGCTGGCCGTTGAAGACGTAGCCCGGCTGGTACACGCGCGCCACCAGGTGGTCGTCCTCGGGCGACAGCGCCGGCTCCGTGCTCACGGCCTCGTGCAGCGCGGGGTCGAATGGGTGGTCGAGCGGATTGACGATCTCGAGGCCGTGGCCGGCGAGCGTCTTGGCGAGCTTGCGCTCGACCATCGCCGCCCCTTCGACCACGGTCTTGGCGTCCACCGTGGCCGGGTCCACGTGGGCGAACCGCGCCAGGTCGTCGAGGGCGTCGAGCATGCCCTTGACCATGTCGGCCTGGCCGCGCCACTGCGCCTCCTGCCGCTCGCGCGCCGTGCGCTTGCGGTAGTTGTCGTACTCCGCGGCGAGCCGCAGGTAGCGGTCGCGGTGCTCCTCGAGGGCGCGCTGCGCGCCGGCGACGGCGTCGCCCGGCGGCGAGGTCGCCCCGCCGTCCTCCTCGGCGAGCTGCGCGGAGACGTCGTCGTCGCCGGCCGGCGCGCCGCGGGCGTAGGAATCCTCGGAGCCGGGAGCGCCACGCTCCCCCTGGCCGCCATCGGAGTTCGCGAACTGGTCGGAGAAACCCATTGAGCTACCCGTAGTCGTGCGTACGTCGAAAAATGGCGGGGCCTCACGCCCCGCGCTCGATTCACCGCGACGGTGGTCCGTCGGCGGCCTCCGGTCGTGCAACGCCCATGCCCCCCTCCCCCTGCCACCGAAGCATAACCGGCGGCATGGCGCGAGTCGGGACGGCAGGGTTGTCTCGCGTTCGGGGGACTACGCTCGGCAGCGGCAGTGAACGGTTCACGGTTGACGGTTGACTGTGGGCAGTCACCGTGCACCGTGAACCCAGGACCGTCGACCGTTCACCGTTCCTGCCGAGCGCCCGGCACTACTAGTCCATCAGCGCCCGCCGAATCATATCCAGCGCCCCCTGGGCGGCGCGCTGGCGGATCTCTTCCCGGTCACCCACGTAGACCGCGCGGCGGGCCTGGACGACGCCGGCGAGGTCCATCGCCGTCCAGACGGTCCCCACCGGCTTCTCGGCGCTCCCACCCCCCGGGCCGGCGATCCCCGTGATGCCGACGCCGATGTCGGCGCCGAGGCGGGCGCGGGCGCCCGAGGCCATGGCCCGAGCGACCTCCTCGCTCACCGCGCCGTGAGCGGCGATGAGCTCGGCCGGCACGCCGAGTAGCCGCTCCTTGACATCGTTGGCGTAGGCCACCACGCCGCCCAACACGACGTCGCTCGAGCCGGAGATCGCCGTCAGGCGGGCGGCGAACAGACCGCCCGTGCAGCTCTCCCCGGCCGCCACCTGCAGCCGGCGGGCGCGGCAGCGGTCGAGCACGACCGCGGCGAGGTCGCCGCCGTCCTGCCCGTAGACGTAGGCTCCGAGGCGGGCCCGGATCCGCGCCGCGGCCTCCTCGAGCCGGGCCACCGCGGCGCCGTCGGGGAGCCCGCGCACCGTGAGGCGGAGGTCGGTGCCCTCGAACGCCGGCAGGTAGGCGAGGGTGCCGCCGGAAAAGCCGCGTCCGAGGTCGTCGCCGAGCAGGTCGGCGAGCTTCGACTCGCCGATCCCCGTCGTGCGCAGCGTGAGCGAGCGGACGACGGGCAGCTCGGTCGCCTCGGTGGCGCTCCGTGCGCGCTCGCGCAGCCGCGGCAGCAGCTCGTCACCCGTCATCCCGCGCAACTCCCGCGGCACCCCGGGCAGCATCACGACCCACCGCGCGCGCTCGTCCTCGAGCCAGATGCCGGGCGCGCTACCGTGGCGGTTGGGGACGATCGTCGCGCCCTCGGGGATCATCGCCTGCTGGCGGTTCGACTCCGGCATCTCGCCGCCGAAGCGGTCGCGCCAGCGCCGCCGCAGCGCCTCGAGGTATTCCCCGTCGAGTCGCATCCGACGCCTGAAGAGCGCCGCGATCGCCGGCTTCGTGAGGTCGTCGGCCGTCGGTCCCAGCCCGCCCGTCGTGATCACGGCGCCCGTGCGGTCGAGCGCCTCGCGCACCGCGGCGGCAATCTCGCCGGCCGCGTCGCCCACCGTGCCGCGCCGCGCGACCTCGACGCCGACCGTCGCCAGCTCGCGCGCGAGGTGCGCGGCGTTGGTGTCTATCGTGAAGCCGAGCAGCAGCTCGTCGCCGATGGTGAGGATCTCCACTCGCATCGGCGAATGATAAGGGCGCGCGCTGGCGTATGCTCCGGTGCGCCGGGCCGCAAACAGTATTCGGAATTCGGTGAGCGCGGTTACGGACTACCGACTACCGAGTACGGCCCGGCGGAAGGAAGCGTCGTCAGCGCGCCTCTCACCCCCGCACCCTCCCTTCGCCCCCGACGAACAGCCCGCCGTACCGCCGCATGTAGAGCCAGAGCGAGTAAAGCGTGAGGAAGACCGCGCCGGCCATGCTGAGGGTGCCGCAGATGCCGTTGAACCAGGCGAAGGCGCGCCAGGGGAGCGCGTCCCACCGGTAGCGAGCGGCGAGGGTCGCCGCGAAGAACCAGAAGTAGGCGCAGCCGACCCAGGTGGACTGGAAGCCCGTCTTCCACTTCGCCGGCCCGATCGCCGAGATGATGACGCCACGACGCGCCGCCGCCGAGCGAAAGATGGTCATGAACAGCTCGCGCCCGATGACGACGACGAGCATCCAGAGGGGGAAGCCGACGGGGCCGAGCGGCGTGAGGAAGGGGAAGGCGGCGGTCGCCTGGGTCGCCCCCTCGCGCAGCATCGGCCCGACGGCGTCGGGGAAGAGCGGCGTGCGGTGGGGCGAGGCGAGCGAGAGGGCGCGCCCGGAGCCGGCGAGCAGGTACATCGGCACGAGGGTGCCGACGAGGAGCAGCTTGTCGGCCAGCGGATCGAGCTGCTTCCCGAGGTCGGTGACGAGCCCGCGGGTGCGGGCCAGCATCCCGTCGTAGTAGTCCGTGATCGCCGCCGCGAGGTAGAGCACGAACGCGACCAGCCGCAGCGGCCACGAGTCGAGGAACGGCAGCACCGCGATCAGCGGCGTGCTCGCGATGCGGCCGACGGTGATCGCGTTCGGTAGGTTCACGGAAGTGCGGCGCTCGGCAAAGGCGGTCTATGATGAACGGTTCGCGGTGGACGGCTCACGGTGAACCGCCGACCGCGAACCGTCTACCGTCCACTGCTCTCGCCGAGAGCAGTAGTTACGCCAGCGACTTCAACACCAGCTTGCTGACCGCCTTGAGCGTGTCGAAGACGCCGTCGCCGCTCACCGCCACGGCCTCGAAGTAGTTGGCGCGCTCGATCCACTCGCCGGTGGGCAGCTGCTCGATCAGGTTCTCCCCGGC